>OLNJ01000283.1_pt1 | contig 47466 bp, 48 predicted proteins | sample 1672191 | NCBI WGS metagenome assembly OLNJ01 (sample SAMEA3136657, study PRJEB25190) | human gut metagenome | biome: human gut; feature: human-associated habitat; material: faeces | place: Austria | collected 2013
CGGAATGCTGCCGGAAGAATATCAGGATAAGGAGCAGATCGAACAAACAGCGGGAGCTTTGTCAAAAGAGCTTCTGTATATGAAGTTTTTACAGGGGATTCCAGTAGTCGGGGCTGTAGGCGGAGCTTATGATGCAGTCTACATGAAACGGATCACAGAGTATGCAGAGCTGAAATACCGGCACAGGTATCTGGCGGGACGGAAAAAGGCAGAGAATAAATTGTTGTTTTGATGTGTGTGGAGTATAATGTGTGTATAAGACAGAATCGACCAGAGAAGGAGGGTGTAAGATTATGGAATGGATAGGTTTCATTGCATTAGCTGTCTTGCTTTGTTATTCCTCATATCCTGGGAAGGTAAAAAGGCTTGAAGCAGCGGTGAAAAGATTGGAAAGAAAACAACGAGGTGAAAATAATATGTCAAAATTGATAAATGAATTGATTAATATGGAATGTAAAATAAAGTCAGATGATGCTTTACAGTTGGTTGGAAGTACAGAAATGAAATGTCTGGTGTTGGATACGGATGATGAGTGGATGAAAGTCCGGTTTACTGATAAGAAGAATAATCAGATTACCAAATTACTTAGAATTGAAAATATTGATGAAATCGAAATATTGAGCACTGAATTGAAATAGGGTGCGGAGAAGTGAATTTATGGAGGAATTTCGATTGCCATTTTGGGGATGAGTTATTGCTCCTGGCCAAGGACTTTTCCCGAAATATGACGCAGGCACCTATACAGAGAATGGAACAACTATGATTGTGAGCAGAGGTATTGGAAACAGTATTATTCTGGTGCGAATCAACAATCGACCGGAAATAGTTATCATGGAATTGAAAGATTCTTAATACGATAATGATTATCTTCTGTGGTGAGGTAAAAATGAAGAAGCTTGGTGTGGTAGGATATAATTCCGCTTCTTCTATTGATTGAGAACATACAAATCTCAGCTTGTTCGAATTGAAAATTTGAAATAGCATATTTATGGTTAGGTTAAGAGGCGGCTCCGCTCACAAAAAGCGAAGGCGCCATCTTTCATTTATGCAAAGTGGCTCTACACTACTCATAGCAAACAGGAGAACATAAAAATATATTATAATTGAAAATATTTTCAATTTCCTTGTAAGATTTCGTTTTGAAAGCGTAGTACATAGATGAGGCAGAAAGGACGGTGATGCAGGATTGGACGATAGCAAAATTATTGAGTTGTTTTATGCGCGCTCAGAACAAGCGATTGTGGAGCTGTCGCAAAAATATGGTTCTGTATGTAGCAAAATTGCAAATAATATCTTAAATAACAAACTTGATGCAGAAGAATGTGTTAATGACACTTATTTAGGCGCATGGAATACAATACCGCCTCAGAATCCAAATCCATTGTTGACGTATATCAGTCGAATTGTTCGTAATCTGTCTATCAAAAAGTATCATTCCAATACATCTGTCAAGCGTAACAGTTTCTATGATGTTGCCTTAGATGAGTTGGAAAGTTGTATTCCATCGGGTAAGACGATTGAATCTGAACTAGCCGCAAAAGAACTGTCACGCATTATTGATGATTTTCTTGATACATTGGACAAAGAGAATCGAGTTATGTTTGTGCGGCGTTACTGGTATTCAGATTCTATATCAGATATTGCGGAGAAGTTTCAGATAAGCAGCAACAATGTATCTGTTCGCCTTTCCCGGATTAGGGAAAAACTGAAGAAATATCTAAAGAAAGAGGGATTGAAAATATGACAAGAAGAAATATCTCTGATGCGATTAGTAATATCAGTAATCGGCATATCGAAGAAGCTGCAGATTTTCAAATTGGGAAAAAGGGTGTAAGAAAACATTTCATTATGAGGAGAGCTGTTGCCGCTGCTGCTACAATTATGCTTGTCTTTACAATGTCTGTTCCGGCATTGGCAGCAGCTGACTATGAACCTGCTTACAATCTGCTCTACAAGGTATCTCCAACAATCGCCCAAAAGTTAAAGCCTGTTAGAATGTCTTGCGAGGATAATGGTATTAAGTTCGAGGTCATTTCGGCTTATGTTGAGGGTAGCGAAGCAAAGATTTTTATTTCTGCACAAGATATTGACGGAGATAAAATTGATGAAACAACAGATCTATTTGACAGCTATAGTATCAATACACCTTTTGATTGTAGCAGTTCATGCGAAAATATAAGTTACGATACCAAAACGAAAACCGCCACTTTCCTGATTTCTATATCGCAATGGAATGAGCAGGACATTATAGGTGAAAAAATCACCTTTCGTGCCAGAGAAATGTTGAGCAACAAACAGGAGTATGATATGGTATTATCTGATTTGGATATGAACAATATTAGCACTGCACCTGAAACAGTTACCCCAACTCACATTTTTGGTGGCAGTGGAACAAACTATAGTGAAGTCGAAAACAATTTCCGTGCATTGAAAGCAACAGGTATACTTATTTCTCCAGTTGAGGGTGTGGATATTACAGCTATGGGCTATGTAGACGGGAATCTGCATATACAAGTCAGATATGAAAATGTTTTGAAAACTGATAATCATGGTTATATCTATTTTCAAAATAATGAGGGTGAGAAAATCACTTGTAATGCAAATGTTGCTTTTTCTACCGATAGTGAATATCAAGAGAGATATGTAGAGTATATTTACGATTTGTCAAATATTGAACTAACTGAATATGATGCATATGGATATTTTGTGACGAGTGACACACTTATCACAGGAAATTGGAGTGTAACTTTCCCATTGGAAATGGTAAGTCCGTAAGTTATAAGCAAGGATTTGACCTCGTAAGCGACAAATTTCAGTTGATCGAACAGATCAAATTAGAAACTTTTGAGTTATAAAAGCAGGAAAGGGTGTTAGATATGAAAAAGATTGTGTATGTTTTGGGAAGTATAGAAATTATATTGGGCTTGCTTATGATAGCGGGTACTTCTCTTTTGAAAGAAATAATGCCACTGTTAGGAAGAGTAGCATAGCAAGCAGCAGTGGCGGGTGGGTATAGTGCAGAGGAGTACCAAATGTCCTGCACTACTGTAACTGTTATTGCGGTTGTCTTGATTGTTATTGGTGTAGTACAATTTGTATACTCTTTCATCAAAAAAGAAAACATGTAAATAGGTTAAGCCTCCTGCGCTGTTTTACACAGTTTGGGAGGCTTAAATTTTGTCTAAACGGATGTCTCCGGAAGTTCCGGCAGTTGATCGGTGAGTTCTTCATATCCCAGAAAATCTCCGGCACCTGGCACCGATTGCCCTGTCCCCGGCTGTGGCCTCCGGAAGTACAGTCGATACCGATGCCCCTCCAGAAGTTTGACATTCTTTTCCAGTGAGAAGGCGTATTCCTTTCCATCGGCATCGGCAAACCAATACTGCTGGTTCTTCCCAAAGAGTGTCTGTTCCCGCTTCCTGCAGCTTACGTCCAGTGACAGATAAGCATGTGTACGGATCAGGTGGCAGAAGCTGAGTGCACGCAGGACACTGCAGATTCCGATGAGGAGGCTCATGAGGATAAAAAGCCGGTCGTGGGTGGCGATTCCGAAGATGCACCCAAAAAGTACACAGAAAAAGCCGATTGCACTGATGGCAACCAGCTTTGTAAAAAATGGTTTTGGCATAAGGTCCCTTCCTTTAACATGTATGAAATGTGATTTGTTTATTCAGGTACAGATTGCTGACCGCCTGCAGCACCGGATACTGGGCATGGTGGAGCTGGACATCATCCACAAGCGTCTGATAGGTGGTTTCCGGTTCGGTGTATAACTGATCCATGATATCGGATTCCGTGTGGATATCTTTTCCCCGGTCGATGCTGGTGATAAGTTCGGCGGTTGTGAGGGGAACCTTTCCAGCCAGCTTCAGGATGGTATCTTCCATCGGCGGACATGGTTTCTTCTTTAAATATCTGCCAAATTCTCTGGTGTTAATCTTCCCCTCCAGATAAAGCTGAATGCAGCCGAAAAGACGCATGGGAAAGGTGTCCGTCAGAGGAATGATGGTCAGCCCGCCCAGAAGCCGGTACAGTGCGTCCACGCCGGTCAGTCCGTTCCCGCTTACGATCAGACCACGCAGGGACAGCCGGTTCAGATAATGGTGGAAGGATAAGCCCTCCGGATGCTTCTGGTGTAACTGGTGCAGGTGATATCTGTCCTGCAGTTCATGGATCGTCAGAATCTGGAAGGCAAGACAGCTCCAGAGCAGCAGTTCATGTTCTGATAATCCGTATTCCTGCCCGTTGTTAGTAACAAGCGGAATGGATCTTCCACCGGGCGTTTTCTGAAATTTTAAAGTTCCGACAGCCGTATATAGTGTCAGCATAAAGGTTCCCTCCTTCAAAGTTAAGTCAGAAGTGCATAGAGTGCATCATCCTGCTGTAAAAGCTTCCGGGCTTTGCTCTGCCATGCCCGCACCCGGTTGGCGGGGACTTGATAGTGCTTTGCAAGGTCAAAACTGGTATAGCCCTGCTGCTGCAGCCAAAGGGAAGCGATTCCCTTTTGGATGGTGGCGCACTGACCGGTACCAAGCCGGGAGATATGTTCCAGCAGCAGTGTCTGGGCGGTATCCGTTTCCGGCTGTGATGCCTGTGCATCTTCGTAGGAGAACAGCTCCTGATAGGAGAGGGGTTCCCCTTCCACCGGAGTTTCCTGAAGGGAACACAGCATGGAACGGTCACGGGCAGTTTCCCGCCAGTAGTCAAAGATGGCGTGGCGGATAAGGGTTCTGGCATAGGGCAGGAAAGGTCTGTCCTTATCAAAGCGGGCAGCCGCCCGGCACAGAGCCAGATAACCGATCTGGCATAATTCCTGCTGTTCCTCCTCGGATACATAGGCGGAGGTGCGTGTCATGGAATGGACCATTTGCGGCACCAGATTCATGGATGTTTCTACCAGTTGTTTTTGAGCGGTATTCAGTGGTATGGTCATCTTCTGTCACCGCCTTTCAACTGGCCGCCCGGAGGCAGCAGGGAATATGGTTGTTTCTCAGGACATCTTCGGATGCCCGGATGAGCTGGTCACACATATAGTTGCTGAACTGTCCGATGTGTGCCTGCTTATCAGTCAGGCAGAACTTATCTGCCACCCATCGGTAGGCTTCCGCTTTACTCAGGATTCCCTGCTTCCAGATCTCATCGAAGATTCGGTGTGCCTGAATCCGCTTCAGCCGGAGTTCCCGGTTGGCAAGAGTCCCTTTGGGCGTTTTGGTTCCCGGATGCACGCCGACATAGGAATTGCAGGATGGATAGTGGGAGCAGACATAAACCTGTCCGCCATGAGAATGCGTTCCATATACAAAGGATGCATCTCTTAATATTGCTGTTCCGCCGCAGTAAGGGCAGCGGATGATTTTTGGTTTCTTCATCTGTTTTCACCTCGCTTGTACATACACGATACGTAACGTGTACGTGAATAACCAGTACGTACTGTATACTTATATTGTAAGTAAGCAGGTGATGAATTCCCATAGGACGCAAGCGGATACTGGTCCCAGATTCGGACTAAATGGCACGAATCCCCATTTTTCAGATGCCGGGATAGAAAATTGCCCGGATGAGCGGGAATAAGCCGCTGTCTGTGAAACGTGGGTAATTAACCGGTGTAAAGATGAACTTCTCACAGAAAATCCGCAGCAGGAATAAGCCAATCAGTACCAGACAGAGCAGGTAAGTGTTCCTGCTCCTTCTGGTCCATGGCTTTTTCGGACGGAATTTAACATACAGGACAAAAATCATGGGAATAAATATCAGGTTCGTAAAGACCTGATCGATACATTGGATGATTGAAATTACGTTTAACATAGGCAGTGCCTCCTTTCTTTACATATCCTGTACGTATAAGAGCCTGAAAGTGCAACTTTTTGTTACCAGTCATATTGCTGGTTCTCCTGAAGCCGGAGCAGTGCCGGAATGGGGCATGGCTTTAAAGGCAGCTTCTGAGCGGCCAGATAGGGCAGATAAAGCTCTGTAAAAGCAGCAATGCTCATGCTTCCTGTACATTCGGTTGGCTCCGGTATCCGGGGAAACAAAAGCGCTGCATCTGAAAGAGGGAGGATGCAGGGGCTTCCCGTTTCATCCGGATGGAATAAAAAGCCGGAGTTCTCACAGCTTTCCTGTGCGTTACAAGTGAGGCACCAGACGTAGATACAGGAGTGCCAGTTCCCTTCACAGAGGTTCAGGAAATGACGGATGTGCTTGGCATCTGTCTTGCAGTGGGGGTGTTTCATATTCATCACCTACAAAAGAAGCAGGCAGTTCCGGAAAAGGAGCTGCCTGCAGGAGTCTTCGTTATGAGTTACTGATGCTTCTTTTTGCGTTTGAAGTAAACGATGCCCAGGACACTTGCACCTGCAAGTGCAGTAATGGCGATTCCGGCATACAGGAGAATCGGCGTCTCATCGCCGGTCTTTACAGGCGGAGCTACCGGAGGTGTCTCTGGTTCTTTCGGAAGCTCCGTCATGTGTACGGTCTGACCTTCATCCTTCAGATCCTCATGGGAAGCAATCTCGTGCTCAGCTTTTCCGTCTGTATAGTAGAGCTTTTCAAAGACAACCACATCCTGTCCGGCAAGAGCAGAAGCGTCGAAGGTAAAGGTAACTTCCACAGAGCCGTTGGCTTTTTCTGCTTTAAATTCTGCCTGAGCGGTCATTGGTTTTCCGTCTTTTAATAAAGCCTCTCCGGTTTCCTTATTCATCAGGGTTCCGATGACTTTGTACTCAGCTCCAGGCATCAGACCATGATAAGTGACCGTATCTACGATAGTCGCTTCCTTGGAAGCAGAGACATCCTGATCCCCGTCACTTCCGTCTTTGGCAGTGGTTTTGATTTCCGGGAAGTAGATGGTCTGGTTGGCATCCTTGATGTCTGCATGTACCGCTACTTCGTGTTCTTCATAGCTCAGTGTTTCAAAGGCAATGAGCGTTTTACCGGAAAGAGCAGAGGCATCAAAGGTAAAGGAAAGCTCGACACTTCCACTTGGTTCTTCCGGTGTGAAGCTTGTTTCCGCAGTCACAGCCTTTCCGTCCACCTCGAACGGTTTTTTGGTTTCCGCATCCATGAGTGTGCCTGCCAGCTTGTATTCTTTGCCTGGAATCAGGTTTTTGTATTCCACCAGATCCGTAAGCGTCAGTTCCTTTTCCGGTTTTGCATAGTGTGTGCCGGAAGCAGCATCTGTTGCAGTGGTTTTGATTTCCGGGAAGTAAATAGTCTGTCCTTCATCCGCAATGTCTGCGTGTACGGCAACTTCCTTGTCTTTGTAAGCCAGGGATTCAAAGACAACTACCGTTTTCCCTTTTAAGGAGCTGGCATCAAAGGTAAAGGTAACCTCTACCGTACCAGCGGATTCTTTTGGCTTGAAGGATGCTTTTGCCGTTACCGGTTTTCCATCCAGTTCGACTGGTTTCTTTGTTTCTTTATCCATCAGAGTTCCGGTCACTTCATATTTCTGGTTAGGAACCAGCCCCTTAAAGGAAACCGTATCCACCAGCGTGATTTCTTTCTTTGCACAGGAAATATTGGAGTTCGTGTCCGCATCTTTGGCAGTTGTCTTGATTTCCGGGAAATAGATGGTCTGGTCTTCATCGTTGATGTCGGTATGGACTGCAAGCTGCATCTCATCCTGATATAATTCCTCGAAGACAACGGTTGTTTTGCCCTTTAAGGAAGTTGCATCGAAGGTAAAGGTTACTTTGACGGAGCCGGAGGATTTCTTTGCAGTAAATTCGGTTTCAGAGGTCACCGGTTTTTCATCCACAAGGATTGGTTTTCCGGTTTCTTTATCCATTAAGGTTCCGGTCAGTTTGTATTTCTGGCCCTTTTTCAGCCCTTCGTATTCCACAACATCTTCAATGGTCACTTCTTTTGCCGGCTGGCTCATGTGTGTACCGGTCTCGGCATCCAGAGCAGTCGTCTCGATCTCAATGGCATCATCGGTCAGGGTTCCAACCGGAACGGTTACGGAATCTTTATAAACCTTGATTTCAAAGGTTAAAAGATCCATGCCTTTGTTGGAATCACAACGCTGTTCCTCCAGAGTGTAAGTATCGTAAATGAGAGCACCTTTGGAATCATCCGGTTTGGAGGTGCCGAACCAGATGCCGTCTTCCGAAGACTCACCCCGGTTGGTATTTGCGGTATGTTTGTTCCATTTGGAGGAAGTGCTGGCATAACCGTTGGCATCTGTCACAATCACATGGCTTTCGCCTGTTGTTTTGGAAGTGATCTTAAATGGCACATTTGCCAGACGGTTCTGGCTGCCGTCAGCAATCTTGACAAATTCCAGATCCCCGCGGATGACCTGATTGGAGATGGAATTGTCTTTTGCAGTCAGTTCCACGATTTTTCCCTGTTCTGTGATGTCAAATTCTACAGAGATCTTTCCGCTGTTCAGATAACCGGCAGGTGCAGTTGTTTCATCCACACGGTAATGTCCGAATGGGAGAGCATCTTTTGCAGTTGCAGCAGAACCGGATTTATCGGCAGTAAGTGTAAGGACAACCTGATCTTTCGTGTAGGATGTTCCGTCTACTAATACCGGATTTTCATTTAACGTAGTGATCGCAAAGACAGCACCTTCCAATGTGGCAGAACCCTGCGGTTTTGCTTCTCCGGTCTCGCTGTCACGTTTCTGGATCTTCACTCCGCCACGGATGACAGATTCTTCTACGGTAGAAGACTGGTATACCGAAACCGTTTCCTGCTTACCGTCACCTGTAATTTTCTGTACGAAGACAGTTGGATTGAGCTGGTATCCGGCAGGGGCTTTGCTTTCCTGTATCGTTACGGTACCGAGCGGAAGACAGACGGTCTTGCCATCACTGGTATAGTAAAAGGCATCGCCGCTTACAAAGGAATCTTTGGTAAAATGCATCTTTCCGGAAGCGTCTGTTTTTAATACCCAGGTGCGTGCCGGTTTCTTGCCAGCTTCTGCAGGATCGCTGCCAGACTGTTCGGTATAGAACTTAACTGTAAATTCTGCGTTTGCTAGGGAAGCTGCTCCCTGTGGGGAGGCTTTCTTCGTTTCGGCATCCAGCTTTTCAAGCACCAGATCCATGGGATTATTCTGTGGGATCTCCGTTACGTTTGCAGCAGAAGTCTGTTCTGCTTTTACAGTGACTTTGTGAGCTTTGGTGTCTACAATGTAGCCTTGGGAAGCAGAGAGCTCTTTTACGGTATAATCGCCTTCCTCCAGTTCGCCGGATTTGGCATACCCGTTCTCATCTGTTGTTAGTTTCTGGATGAGCTTCTCACCCTGATAGATCCCGTACACAGCACCCTTTAAGCTGTAATTCGGATTTCCATCCGATACGCTTCCATTGGCAGAAGATTTCTTCAGTTCGATCCAGCCGTTTGGAACCTGATACCAGCTTCCGGCAATGGTCTGGCTGCCCTGTCCCGGAACGATGAATGCCCGGAAGCCTTCCGGCGGGTTCGGAAGTCCCTGGATGGCACTGGCTACTTCCAGTGCTTTATCAATATAGGACTGCGGAGCTCCATGGAAAGCTCCGGTGTCAGCGGAATTGCCGGCGTAAATGTAAGCGACAACCAGATGTCCGATGACATAGCTGTTGTCATCACTCCAGCCGCTGAAATATTTATCCTTGACGACTTTATCGAATCCGTAGCCACCGTTTAAGTAGTAGAGTGCTTTCCTGAGCGGGGAGTTCTGGCTTAAAAGGTCATAGGAATAGGAACCGGAGGAAGGTGTTTTCCTCAGTGGTTCCACGCAGTAGGCAGTATTGCTCCCGTCAAAGCTCATGCGGGAGGTAAAATAGCTGCCGTAAGGGATATTGGCACCTGCCTTATAGCTGATGGTGCCGTCGGCTGCATGAACCGGAAAACTGCCGGAAAACAATGCGCCGACTGCGACAAGGACTGCCAGCAGCATAGCCAGCGTCCGTCTGGTATAGGATTTGTATGTTTGTAACATAAGTCTCCTCCTTCTTGAAGTTCAAATGAAAAGGGCAGCGTCAGTGCTGCCCAAAGTTACACGGCCTGTTTCTTCTGTTTCGCAAGGATTTCCAGAAGCTCCTGCCGATCTGTGGTAATCAGCTCCTTTTCCAGATTGGAAGCCTTAAATTCCACAGTGATGTTATTGTTGTTGGTTGAGATCAGACCGTTGCCCCGCTGGAAATGGGTGATGTTCATCACTTCTGTTTCCGATAGATGCAGGATAGTCTTCACCCGCTGTGCCTCTTCATCCTCCATGTTCAGGATGATCTTGGTCTTGCAGTTATTGATGATACCCTTGCCGTACTTCCCGTCATCCAGAGCAAAGAAGTCGTTCAGATCCTGTGTGGCAAAGATGCCGGCTCCGGAGTAAGCCCGGATGATCTTGGCAATCTCCAGCACGAATTCCGCTGCAAGCCGGTTGCTGGATGCACCGATGAGCTGCCAGACCTCATCGACAAAAATGGCTTTCTCTTCAGTACGGTTTTCCTTCGCTTTATCCCAGACATAATCCAGGGCAACGAACATGCCGACCGTTAAAAGATCGCTGGAACCGGTCAGTTCGGAGATATCCAGTACCGTATATTTATTGGTCAGGTCCACATTGGTCTGCTGGTTAAAGGAAGAAGCAGAACCGTGAACCAGACGGTTCAGGATATGCGCCAGACGTTTGGTATCCTCGCTTTCCAGCAGGACATTGTAGACATCCTCCAGAATCGGCATCTTTTTGTACTGCTCCGGATGCTGCGGATCTGTCAGGGATTCATTTTTATGTGTAATCCCTTTTCCGGCATAGGTTTTGATCAGAGCTTCATCCAGAAGCTGCTTCTCCTCATGGGACATATCCGGGATCAGCAGACTGAAGAAGATGTGAAGCCTTTGGATCTTGCCTGCCAGTGCGGAGGCATCCAGTGTCGGTCCGTCCAGCAGTTCATTCACAGAATTGTCTACCTTTCGGATTTCCATGATGTTGATACAGTTTTTGCTGGCAGGGGAGATCTGGATAAATTCTCCGCCGACATTCCTTGCCGCCCGGTAAAATTCGTGTCCCTTTAAGGGAGCGATGATGAATACCTGAATGCCTTTTCTTCGCATCCTTAGTGCCATGGTCTGCATGGTAAAGGTCTTTCCTGCTCCCGAACAGCCTAAGATACAGATGTTGCTGTTCTTGTACTGCCTGGAATCAAAGATATCCGCAATGACCAGGGAATTGTTATGCTTATTTACTCCAAAGAGGATTCCGTTATCATCGCAGATACTGTAGCTGACGAAGGGATAGCAGCTTGCCGCCCCGGAAGTCAGCACGTTCCGCTTGGACAGCTTAAAAAGCTTCTTGTCCAGATTTGCCAGCGGCAGGGAGGAGAGAAAGCCCTGCTCCTGTAAAAAGTAGCAGGAGTGTAAGTTCATATCCTGCGAGATCAGGAGCTTTTTCATTTCCTGAATCCGCCACTGCAGTTCTTCCAGCGTGGAAGCGGTAATGGTGATGAGAAGATTCATGTAATAGAAATCTTCATTGTTGGCAAGTCCCTGCTTCAGAAAATATCCGGAGCGGATGGCAGAGTCCAGGTCATCATAGTCAGTGTTGGTATCGGACGCATCCTTTAATTTGGAACGGTTGATACGGATCTGCTGACCAAGACGCTGCTGGATCTTGTCCTTTGGCTGTTTCTGGAGAAAGAAATCAATATCAATCCCTTCCCCGGCATTGACAAGGAGTGACAGCCATCCGGGAGTTACCCGGTTTTTGTAGCCGTCAGACGGTACAAGCAGGTAGGAATGGTAAAGCCCATTGATCTGCACATAATGGGAGTGCTTGAAATCCACACTTTCCGGTGCGAGAAACTCGTTGATCCGGATGTGATCCAGTTCCTCCATGCGGTTTTCCTTTGTATAGGCGGACAGTACCGAGCTGATCCGATCCGGAAGCGGAACCTCCGTACAAAGGGTACGGTTTAACAGTGTGTACAGGACATCTGTGGTAAATTCATCCTCATTGTCATGGGTGACCACTTCATTCCCGCACTGGTACAGAAAGGTTTTGGCAGTCTGGGATGCCGTCTCAAGGGCGGCAAGGATTTCCCGTTCCTCTTCCTTCCGGTTGGCATTGAAGGGTTCATACTCAAAAATCAGGAAGAACCGTCTGGAAACGGCTTCTCTGGAACTTAAATTCCGCACGAAACGGATGTAATCCCGCTGCAGTTCCTGACAGTGGGGATCGGTTTCCCGCTCCAGCTCCAGCCGGGACTGCTCCAGATGCTTATTGATGTCAGCTTTTTTGGAGATCATCTTAATCTGGAGTTTGACCGGGCTGATCTTTAAGTAACTGATAAAGCTGTAGATAATGCCCTGCTGTTCCCTGGCACTTCGAAGCAGGAAGTTGATTGGTTCAATCTCCAGGATCTTCACGTACCGTCCGTCCGTGGTATAGACGATCCCGTTCGCAATTTTTTCCACCGGAAGATAATCCTCCAAGGTCTGGTCTTTCTTTCGTTTTTTCCGGGAAACGGGTTTTGCCGTGGCAGATGAGGTGTCCTCCTTGGAAACCACCTTCTTTTTCTGCTCTTTTTTTGCCGCCCGCTTTTCGGAAACTGCCCGTTTTTCTTCCTCCTTTTGTCTCCGGGCTTCCGTTTTTTTCTGGATTTTTATCTGTTTCGCCGCCTCTTTTTTCTGTCGGCTTGCTTCTTTCTGCTCCCACTTCAGATAACGGATATCTTCCTTTGCCTGTTTTTTGATGCCCCGCTTGGTGGAGGTATCAAACTGCCGGTGTTCTTTTTTTTTACTTTTTGGCGGTACTGGTGCGTCCGGTTCAGACTGCAGGGGAGCAGATGCCATTGCTTTGGAAGGTTCTGCCATTTTTTCTGCTTTCCGGTGTTTCTTTGTCTTTGGCTCTTTGGAACGAGGTTTCCTGCGTGGCTTTCCTTCCGCAAGACTGTCGAACCGCCAGATCACCCTGCGGTTCACTACAAAACGCAGGGCATTCATCAGAAAGGCAGTGATGCTCTCTCCGCCGATTCCAATCAGCGCTACCATCGCCGCCGGAAGTGCGGTCATGCAGAGAATGATGATGCGGGCAGTCAGGGACAGCGGCAGGTGGAAAACAGGGATACCGATTGCCAGGGAAAGAACAATGCTTTCTATGGCATTGCGGATGTCAAAGGTTCCGTTTAGGATCTTGCCTTTCTCAATGAAATTGGGCGGGATAAAGGAAACCGGTGTTTCTTCTGGCTGTGTCATGGCTGCACCTCCTTTTTCGTATCTTTCGCATCCTCCGAAGTTGCAGGGGCACTGCCGGATTCTGTGTCCGGAGCTTCCGGGCTGTCAGAAGTATCCGGATACCCGCCTTCCTGCAGGTGTTCGATGTCCTGCGAAGTCAGGGACGGCAGGGAATCATCGGTCTGCTTTTCGTAAACAGTCGTATCTGCAGAGACCTGTACTCCGTCTTCTCCAAATAAAAACACACCCGTCGGGGTGTGGTAGGTAACCGGAAGGGTATCCTGATCGGAAAGTGAAAACATCAGACAGACGGTTGTTTCGGTAGGGTAGCTGGTTTTTCCCGGCAGGAAGGTGACGCTTGTCTGTTCTTTTTTGACATATTCTTTTAGGTAGACAGGAAACTGCTCTTTGAGAGAAGTAATCTGGCTGTCGGAGAAAAATGCTTTTAAAGCATCAAAATCCAGATATTCCGGCATGGGGGTATCGGAATCCGTTTCTGCTGTTTCCTTTGCCGGTTCCCTGCCTTTGTTTCCGGAAGCTTCTTTTTTCTGGCTTTTCCAGATACTGGGGAGAACCAGTCCGGCAAGCAGCAGAACCAGCATCAGGAAAATGGAAAGAATCACTTTTGTTCTGTTCATAATGGCTCCTTTATTTTTTGTCGAAGATCCAGTAGGCATTTGCCGTGGCATGGATTTCCGACATCATATCAAATTCACGGTTAATATAGTTCTTTGCGTCACTGTCATTGGGATCATTGACCAGTACCTTGCCGTTTGCCGTAACACCCCGGAGTACGATGAAATGTCCGCCGCTGGTGAAAAGTCCTGCCCGCTGAGAGGAGATGACCGGACGGCCTTCGGAGAGTGCCTGAAGTACCGTATTGGCATTGCTGGTCTGTGTGACGCTGCCACAGCCGAAATGACTGGCTGCAGCCTGAAAGTAGCTCCAGTAGGTTCCGACTCCCGGTTTGTAATAGGAATTCCCGCACCATGCCACCGCATCCGGAGGGGTAATGGTATTCCCGGTCAGGTAGCTGGCGATCATGGCAAAGCTGGTAGGCCCGCATCCGGAAGATGCGATGGAGCCGCCGCCATAAGGGATGTTCCCGTAATCGGTCTGGAGATAGTGGGGAATCTGCATTCCGTTTGCCGGATAGCTTCCGCCGGTATTGGTAATCTGATAATACCGGAGAACATGCTCCACATATTCTTTGTCCCCATACCGGTCATAATGCCAGTTCGGACGGGCACACATCATATCCGAATAAGCAATGGCGTTTTCTTTGGTATAGCCGCCGTCACGTTCCATTGCCCAGTCGATATAGCCGGAGCCGTAATTGTAACCCTGAAGCGCCAGCTTGATGCGGTCCAGGTCGGTAGGTCCGGTACATCCTGCTTTATCCAGTGCATACTTTAATTCCTGAATCCCACATTCGATGGAATAAGCAGGATCGGTGATGCCGTTGGGGACATGAGGGTATTTCTTATTAAAGCCGCCTTCTGCCGCCTGCATGGGATCGCTTCCACGCCCGCCGCTTTCCTGCATCATGACTGCCATGAGGAGTTCCACATAGGCTTCCATGCCGTATTTCTGTGCAACCTGCTGGATGGTAGCCCGGTAAGCCAGCACTTCATCGCTGACACCTACCGCCATGGCAAGTCCGGAAGCGGAGCCGCCAAAGAACATGGTCAGGTTTTCCGCATAACTGTCTGCCGTTTTTTGCTGCTTATCGGTCAGATGAAAGACGTGATCTGCAAAGTAGGCATCTCCGGCATAGCTGACCGTGTAGGTATGGCGGGTAAAAGTAACCTTTCTGGGTGGTGCATTTTCCTCTTCCGCCGGAACTTCCACCGTGACCGTTTCTGAAGCAACGTCATAAGAAAAAAGCCCGTCCTTGTTTTCCCGGATCAGGCTTTTGAGTTTGCTGACATTTATATTTTTATAGTCATCCTGGCTGGCACAAAACTGTGCGATGAGCTGGTTCGCATTTACGATGATACTGGAAGCGTAAGGATCGCTGATAGAGGCAGTATCTCCTTCCGGAAGGCTGGCAATTTCCGCATTGATCTTAGCAAGCAGTGCATCATGGCTTTCCTGAAGCACCTCCACGATTGCCTGATTGGAAGCCCGGATATTTTCACTGATTACCGTGTTGCTGGTCAGTGCTCCGGTATTTTCGGAGAGGTCTCCGAAGACGAGTCCCGGAAGCATGACAAGGAACAGCATGGGAAGCATCAGTACACCGCCGACGGCTGCTCCGGCTTTTGCAAGGGTGCGCCTGTGCCGGAATACCGTACCAACGACAGCAAGAGGACTGCCCATCAAGGCTGATTTTGGCATGTTACATACGCTCCTTTCGCTGTGGGGCTGGCGGCAGTTTCTGGACAATGGATTCATTGTAGGCTACTTTGCCGCTGCCGGAAGTATAAGGTGTTTTTTCTACCGTATCCTGTGCATACTGCTTGTACCAGGTGGAACCGTCCACGGACTGCACCGTAGAGTAGGAGCCCTGAGTCGGAGCTGCATACTGGTCGGCATGGTACAGGGCAAAATCCCGGTTCCCGGAGCTTCCGGTTTCGGTACCGGTGATCCGTCCGCCGCCGATTTCTACATTATCATAGGAAGAACCGCCGCCCGGCTTGATGCCCATGTAGGAAGTAAAGGCTTTCTGTGCGTCTGCTCCTTTGATGGAACCCAGCTGGCCGTAATTTCCCTGTGCAATGTTGCTGATGACCTGATTGGCAAAGTCTCCGCCTTTGTTCAGGGATGACTGGTAGAGCATGTTCCCGATACTGCTGTGTTCGGTATAACCGGTTGCGGAATTAACTGCTTCCCTTTGTACCTGTCTTCCCACCGCTCCGGCAAGCCCGCCGGATAGGAAGCTTCCTGCGACAGCCGCACTTCCGGGAGAAGAGGCTTTGCGGTAGCCGCCACCGCCATGGGAACGCATGGAACCGGTCAGGCTCCTTCCTGCAATCAGAAGTTCAGCCATCATGTTTCCTCCGGTATTGCCTACATTGATGCCAAGCGATGCCAGAAAAGAATCAATTTTCTGGGATACCTTTAAAAAGGCAATGGCACATAGGAACCAGACGAAGACATTTCCGGTTACCGCTTCCTTTCCCTGACTGGCAACTGTCGCTTCCACGTCCGCTTCCGTAAGCTCCGCTGCAAAGACCGGCATGGAGCAAAACAGTACCAGACAGGCAGTTAGTACCAGGAATGGTACGAGTTTCTTTCTGAGTTTCATTTTGGTCCTCCTTTCTTAAAGGGATAACGGATTGGCAAGGAAGGTGCCGACCATAGAAGTAAACAGCCGCAGGCACCACGCATTCATCAGCAGCAAAAAGAACTGGCCGCCAAGCATCCGGCACCAGCTTTTGAAGATATTTCCGGTTGACTGGCTGGCACCCATGGAAAAAGCTGCCGGGGCTGTGTAGACCAGTACCCCCAGAAGAATATAGCGTTCTGCCGCTTCAAAGAGCAGCTTGATGTAGTTCCACGCCAGAATCAGTACCAGAATCAGTGCAATGATGGCTACCGCCCCATTTGCACAGACTCCCAGGATGACTGTGACTACGGAGTTAAAATCCGCAAATTTTAAAGGCGGCAGGTCTTCCGTCAGAATCCAGTTGTACGGTGTTCCTGAAATCTTCAGGAGCAGGTCCACAATATCTTTCGCATAGAAGGTGAGAAAGATAAAGAGGAAGGAACGGATGGACAGCTTAATGGGATCTTCCGCTTCGATACCGGCTCCCATAAAGTAATTTTTAAAGAGCTGCCATACCCAGTTTAAGAGGATCAGCCCGATGCCCAGTGCCAGAAAGACCTGATACATGGTCTCGGCTGCAGGAAAGTAGCGGAGAAAGGTATCCATGGAACAGCCCAGAGCACCGAGGACTGAAGTGGTGATCAGATCCAGAATGTTCATGACCTGTTCGGCAATCCATTCCACGATTCCGTCAAGTATTCCCATAGTGGCATCTCCTTTCGTCTATCCGTTCCATTTTCCGCCTGCAAAGAACGGGGTGATGTAAGCCATGATAAAACCAAGCCCGTTTAAGATCGCCCAGGTAATGACGATACGCTTGAGCCATGCACGTGATTCGTCCACGGTTTTTCCACTTTTGGAAAAATTCATCATCAGAAGGGCAACCGATGCCGTTACGACTGCAGCAATGGTGGAAATGAGGATAATCTGGTTATAGACATCCTTCATGATCTCATTGGCTTTGGTCCAGATGGTAGCGGCAAAAACCGGCTGTGTGTATCCGCAGAGGACTGTGACAGCCAGAAATGCAGCATACAGGCATCTGCCATAATTGACATGCCGTTTTGTGTCCGGCGGAGCATTTTTCAGTTTGTGTTTCACGTAAAGGTACCTCCTTTTTATAAGAGCGGCAGGAGAAGTATCTCCCCTGCCTTTGCTTATGGTTTTCCTGCCTCAAGAAAAGACGCAGCCCGGTCAATGCAGGCTGCGTCCTAAATCAAAGTATGAAATTGTAAAGATCCTCCTATCCTACAGAAAAAACGCAGCTTCTATGCCGCAGGAGAGGCTTCCCATACGGCAGTGCTGCGTTTCCTTCTGCATATAATTTTGACAATATCAATTTTAACATGGGTAAATTACCGCTACAATCGCAGGACTGTGCCAGTTACAGACGATGGAGTGCCAAAAACGTGACCAACGCTAAAAGCGTTATAAATGCAATCCTTATGGATACTGTAAGCGTGATTTGCAACCAATTATACTGGATTTACATGACTAATGCTTTAAGCGTTAGTGAATACTGGAAGGAGGAGGTGTGCGTGTGAAAGGAATGGGAAAGGCAATCCGCAGGTACAGGGAAGAGGCAGGAATTACGCAGGAGAAACTGGCTGAACTGGTGGATATCAGTACCAATCATCTGGGTGCGATTGAGCGGGAAGTGAAAACACCTACACTGGAAACATTTGTAAAGCTGCTGAATGTATTAGGTGCGGAACCGAATGAAGTGCTGAAGGAAGTGGTTCCTCTTACCAGAATGGAACACATTTCTGTGTTAGAAGGAAAGCTGGACGGGCTCACATCGAAGAAGCAGGAAAGCGTGCTTCGGATGCTGGATGTGATAATTGAAGAGATGATGACATAGAAGCTGTCTGCGAAATTGCCGCAGGCAGTTTTTTTGAAAGCTGTATATGCGATAAAACACATAAAAATATGCGGTTTATGATGAAAGTAATTGCGAGATTTGATATAGTAATCCTAAAAGCATTATAAAACTAATTCTTAAAGGATGACTATGATATGAGAAAAAGATATGTGGGATTATTGGCATGTGCGGCAGGAATTCTGATCGGACTGGGAATCAGCCGGCTGGATCTGGCTGGCAATCTTGAAAAAGAACCGGAGCAGGAGTATCACCCGGTAGAACGGAAGGTCCCTGAATCGGTAAAAAGTACGTTGAAAGATCCAAAGCAGTGCTGGCTGTGTGGAAGTGATGAACGGAGTATGATGGATTATTTCCGGAAGTTCGACGATCTGGGCGTGATCTGTACCAATCAGTGGTATGTGATGGATATGCATATCCGGAATCATGATGAGGACGGGAATCTTACCGGCCCGCAAGGAAACGGGCATATGGGTTATACCGGGACAGGAGAAGGCGGCTGCTTTTTTCATACGGAGCAGATGTCAGATTACGGGATCTCCGAAGTATCGGTGGATTACGGGGAAGATAGTATCTTCGATGTGAAAAAAGTACAGAACCATCTGTGTCAGGAATGTCTGGATAAGCTGGTGGAAAGCATGGAAGTATTCTGTGAGGAAACACAAAAGCCAAAGCCCCGTGATCTGGTACTGGTGGATTTTCAGACATTGGAGCTGTACGCCCTTCAGGAGCATAATGCGGGATACTTTATCCGGGATTATTATGTGGAGATTGAGTCGGAGGAAGACGGGGTGGAAGTAAAGGCATTTTACTGCCCGAAGCTTAATAATGGGAAAAAGGATGGAGAATAATTTGTAGTTTCGGGGTGCGGGGAGTATAATGTGATAGGAAAGTTGAAATAGATGATTTGATACGGGGAGCTTATTTTATGAGTAAAGCAAAATACCAATTCATAAAAAACGAAGTAGATTTGCGAACTAAAATCGATAATTTGGATAAAGTAGCAAATTTACACCTTTTAGAAATTAAAGATTTTTACATGGAAGATTTATTTTTTATGTCAATTATTGATAAATCCATTAAACTGATAGATTCTTTTTTGTCTGCATTAGAAAAAAGAAATATTACAGTTCTTGCTACTTTAACGAGAGTTCAGATGGATTGTGCAATGAGAGCATTTGCCACTTCGATGGTTAGTGATAGTGGAAATTTTTGTAAGGCGATTCTTATAGATGATGTACAAGTAAATAGGTTAGTAGATATCCATGGAAATAGATTAACGGACAAGCATTTATGTGAGGGATTGGGAGATTATTTGAACTTGCCAGTATATGATTTATACAAGAAGATTTGTGGATTTGTCCATTTCTCATCAGAGAGTTTTCGCTGTATTGCTAAAGCGGAAGAGGAAAATGGTTTAACTATGTTTATAAGTCGGGATAATAGAGTCGAAGATATGCAAGAGTACGAGAGACTTTCAATAGAATTAGCAAACCACTTTCTGTTTTTTGGAATGGTCCTTATAGAAGATATTTTTGTTTCATGGTTAGAACAAAAAAAGGAAGGAAATATGCTATGGAAATCAAGAGAATAGATTATGATTTTTCGGTATGTAAAGTAACTGATTATTCACAGATTGATTTGGAGAAGGAGTTCTGCTTTACTGGCAGGACAGACGAAGAAAAATCGTTAGTCTGCATAACAGATGATGTTCCGGAAAATGTACTGGAATGTGATGATGGCTGGAAAGCATTTCGTCTACAAGGCATTTTGGATTTCTCTCTTATTGGGATTTTATCTCAATTATCAACATTACTGGCAGAGAATAAAATAGGTATTTTTACAATTTCAACTTATAATACGGATTATGTTCTGACAAAAAAGGAGAACTTTGACAGAGCAATAGATGTTTTGAAACGTGCAGGGTATGAAGTGATATAATAAGGGGAAGTTAGTTATCAATTTAAGCAGCAGGTTTGGAGTGAAAAACGAAAAATGAAGATTTTAGTAAGTGCCTGTGTAATGGGGCAGAATTGTAAATATAATGGGAAAAACAACAAAAATGTGATTGTTCAAAATTATCTTAAAGACAAAGATATAATCGTAATGTGTCCGGAGATGCTTGCTAAGATGCCAATTCCACGTCCTTGTGCAGAACTTGTGAGTGGTAGTGTATGGGATGAGAATGGGAATTGTGTTGATGCAGTTTATAGAAAGGCCGTGAAGACAGCATTACATGAACTTGAGGATGCAAAAATAGAACTGGCTGTACTTCAATCCAGAAGTCCTACCTGTGGTGCAAAAGAAATATACGATGGGACTTTTACTGGAAGGCTGATCCCTGGATATGGTTTGTTTGCAAAGGCTCTGATAGAAAAAGGGTATAAGGTGGTTGATGTGGAGGATTTTGCTGCATGGGTTATAGAAAATTCAAAGAAATAGAGAAATAAACGGAGTTACTATCTGCAATGAGGAGTAAAAATATAATGGAAATAAAATTGACAGAGATGATTGAGCTTGATGGTTGGATGAACCTGGTGGGACAGGTAAAAGATAGTTTTCCGGGGTTGGAAACAAGCGAAGCAATGGAAGAACACAGAAATACGGTTATTGATTTCATAAACCGTAAGTCGTCTATATGTGCAAAAGATGGAAACAGGGTGGTCGGTAGCCTTTTGTTTTCTAAGAAAGAAAATATGCTGTGTTTTCTGGCTGTTTCTCCAGAATATCGCAGGAAGCATATTGCAGAAAAACTGGTAAACTGTATGTTGAAGCAAATAGATAATAATAAAAAGGTGTTGGTATCAACTTATTGTGAAGGGGTGCCAGAAGGTGTTGCTGCCAGAGCTTTTTATAAACGTATGGGATTTGTGGAAGGCGAAATAGGAGAAGAATTTGGGAGTCCTGTTCAAACATTTATTCTGCACAGGGAGTGTGTGGACCAATAGCTAAGATTTACTTGAAAGGAAACAGCAAATGATTAACAGAGAAGATATGCTGGAGCTGACCAGACGTATGACAATCAAGAGAAACTGTTTCAGCAGGATTGCCGGAGCATACATGGATGAAGAAGGATTTGTGGATGGAACATTTAATACGCATTTTCTGAAATTATCTGCTTCAGATCAGACGAGAAATCTGGCAATCGCAAAGACGATACCATTTTCAGAGACGAATATAAATCTGAAGGAGTATCAGTTTACAAAAGAGGATGAAAAGCCGGGTGGTATCTGGCAGCTCTTAAAAGGGCTGAAATCCTGCGAACTGAAGAATGACGCACTTCTGGATATTTTTTATGAAGTGGTCGGAGAAAAATATCGGACGGATAAGCCGTATGCAGTATATGTCTTCTTTGGCAGCTATGATGTACCGGCAAAGGCGAGTGACAAAGCTGAACTGTGGGAATCGGAGGAAGTCTATCCGTTCCTTGTGTGTGCCATCTGTCCGGTTTCCGGAGATTATGAGCCGGGAGAACCGGAATATGGTTTTCTGTTCCCGGCATTTAAAGATCGGAGTGGGGATGAGCACCGGATCAACATTTATCATGCAGATGAGCTGCATCCGCACAGGGAGTTGTTCTTTGATAAGCAGGCAGGAGAATAGGAACTATAATCTATCATCGTAGGAACTGTCACATCGTTTTCAGAAAAGCAGATATTTGCTATGCTTTATTTATGCCAATGGCAAATGAAGAAGCAAAGAGAGGAATCTGAAAAATGAATGAAGAGATGATGGAACTTTTGATGCAGAGTGCAATGGAACTGATGGAGCCGACCAGAACAAGGCTGCGGGAGCAGAATCCGGTGTTTGAGGAAGGCAGAAGTGTATGCGGCGAACTGGAAAAGAAGTTTGATGAGGCAGTGGAAGCACTCCGGAATGTGAACGCTGAAATGGCAGATCTGTTTGAGGAGCATTATAATGCCTACGAGCATCTGGGATATCAGACAGAGCTTTTCAGTTATGTGCAGGGATATCTTGACTGTATGCAGCTATTATCCGGGCTTGGTGTACTAAATGGGGTGAATCAGAAGTGGATAGATACATTCCTGAAGAGGTATCCGATGCAGAGATTAAAATAAAAGGGGGACTTGATTTCTCAAATCCCCCAGTGTATAATGAACTCAAGAAAGGTATTCAGATGCAAAATCTGATGCCCTCAGTTAAATTTTATATTCTATGTATAAGTCATAGCATCCAAAACTTTCCTAGGGTCGTGGATGCTATTTCTTATTATGTCGATCTATATAAGTCAAAGCCGCAAAAATTACCAATAGTAAAGTCAATACTTCCATTGTATTCATGGGCATCACCCTCCTTGGATACTAGAGGGCAAAATCGAAATGCATCCGTCTTTCCGGTTCAGTAATACCGAATCAGTATAACACGTTACCGTTTTCAGTACAATAAGGTAATGGTCTGAAAAATACTTTATTCTGTCACCTTATGTAGCCGTATCGTGCGTATTTGCAGGACTAATTGGTGCTGTATATGAAAAAAAGCTATTTGAAAATAAGGTGGAAACCTTATATGGTCTGCTTGATGATGCGGGTGATGATGCCGAGGGCAACATTCCGTTCTTCATCAATATGCGTGACCACAAAGGAAACCTGATCCTTCTTTCCAACAGTACGGTTATCGTAACATGAGTGGGCAATGGCGTTGACACCGATGGAGAGCCGGACAAAGACAGTGCCTTTATGGATGTCTTCCACGGTTCCGGCATATTTGCCCTGAATCTTACATTTTTTCATGTTTTCCTTGCTGGTGTTGCCTTCCACACTTTTGACATCTGCGTGGACCGTAATCTGCTCCGGTGAGTCTGCCTGCACATCCAGGATGCGTACCAGGATGTGATCGCCTACCTGGAAGCGCTCTCTGGCATCACCCATCCAGTCGAAGGACAGGTCTCTGGCAAGAATGGAGGTTTCCACACCGAAAATTTCTGCCCGGACTACCTTTTCCGCAACAGCAATGACTCTTGCCTGCACGATACGGTCTTCATAAACTTTCGGCATTCCGGAAGCATCTTTATCCAGATAGAAGATCTGGCGTTTCTTCAGCATCGCTTCTTTCCGGCTGGCGACAATGCTGCGTGTCTTCGAATCTAATCCCTTGATCAGAAAATCAATCTCACATCCAAGCATATTGTTGAGGATTTTGTTCTGCCGCAGGGCAAGCTCCCCATAATCGTGTGCTTCATCCTGCATGAGATGTATCATCATCTCAGTTACCGGGATGACGGTCCGGAAGTCCTTGTAGTAAACCACGGCAATGAGGCTGCCGTTTTCTGTTTTCTCGATACCGCCAAGCATTCCGGTTAAGATCCGGCGGGTACGGTAGGCATTCTGGATCTCATGCCAGGTAAGGTCTGAAATGGACTGGGCTGTTTCCAGCTTCGCATCGGAATCCAGAGTTAAAATAGGTGTGTTGGTTGTTTCGTTTGGCATCATAGTGTCTCCTTTCAAATTATGACATGATAGAATCTTTATCTAAAGGAACCATGTCTGTGTGATCCGGATAGTTATCTGCTGAGAAGTCATCCGGGAAATCGTGATAGCCAGGTTCCTGATAAACGCTTTGCTGGTCAAAGAGCGGTTCAGCTTTTTTCTTTTTCTGCTTTCCATAAGAAGCGGTTTTCTTCGGGCGGGAAGCAGGAATAGTCGGAGTGTACGTATATTCTTCACTACATACTCCTTTTCTCCATTCCGGAATATGCTCGGAAGCCTTCCGGGGAATGAGCTTTTGGGCATCTGGGTGCAGGGTGTAATCGTATTTTTCTACCTGCAGTACCTTCTGGCCACGCAGGATAATCAGTGCAGTATCCAGAGGCAGACGCAGGATTTCATCCGGAGTTAAGAGCTTTCGTTTCCCGATGGATCTGGTTTGGCGGTATTCCGGTGTATAATCGGATACCCTCCAGCTATTTAATTGTTTGGCTTCGCTGCTGACACCAACGGTCACATCACCGGAGCGATTAGAGATAAATGTAGCGGTTACCTCATCCGTACAGCCTAAAAATAGTTGGGTGTCGCAGTTCCCGATGATTTCCTGCCATTGGTTTAAGGGATACCGGTTCTGCATCTGAGGCAGGTTCTGGAAAATGCAGGAAATACTGAGGTTTCGACTTCGAATCACGGAAATTTTTTTGTTGAGCGATAGGATTGCTCCCGTATTAGCCAGCTCATCAGCCAGGATATGTACCGGAACCGGCAGTTTTCCATCTTCCCCATAGGTGTCTGCATAACGGACCAGTTTGATAAATACGAAGGTCATAAACAAAGAAGAAAGAAAATCAAAGGTGCTGTCCTGATCCGAAGTGATGCAGAAGTATGCACATTTTTCTTTTCCCGGCAGCGTCAGGTTGATCTCATCATAGGAAGTGATTTGGCGGATCAGCTTATTCTGGAATACCTGAAGTCTGGAACCGAGTCCGATGATGACACCGGAACGTACCGTGTCACTTGCCTGCTTATAGATGCAGTAGGGGACTTTTGCCGGATGGGAGACCGGAAGCAGGTCAAAGAGGCTGTTCAGTTCTTTTTCTGAACTCATGGTCAGGAGTTTGTATACCTGTCCTATATTCTTTGCCTCCGGTGGGAATCCCTGATCCACATAGAGAATCAGAGCTTTTAATAAGTTCATCTCGGCGTTGTCCCAGAAGTGATCGCCTTTGGCAGAACCGGTATTCTGGATAATGACATCAGCAAATACCTGTGCCATGGTTTCCTGTCCGCCAATTTCACCCAGACAATTCCAGCTATCCGAGTTTTCTGGGTTTACAAGATTAAAGGATTTCACAATATATCCGGCATTCTCAAGGTAAGTGGCTGTACTTTCGTACAATTCCGATTTTGGATCGGTGATGATGAGGCTTTCCCCGCGGGCGACACACTGGAAGATCATGTTGCGTGCAAAGGCCCGGCTTTTCATGGAACCGCTGGCACCGTAAACGGCAATATTCCGGTTCATGCGGGTATCCTTCGGGAGACAAACGGCTTTTCCGTTCAGTTTTCCGAGAATGGTTCCCTTGTGTTTCTTGACATCGTTCGTAAGCTCCAGTACCTGATGCATTTCCTCCAAAGTCATAAAACCGGAAGTCCCATAGGTTCCCTTTGTGGAATAATTCAGGTTCCGGTCCCGGTCTGTTATTTCCCCGTTCCGGTCAAATCCCATACGCATGAGAAGGAAGGTCAGGAGTCCAAAAGCTGCCAGACATAGAAAAATCCCATACAGATTGTACGGGAAAGCAGTCAGGGCATCCAGACAGGCGAGTGGGTGCGGGGAGGGGATCTGCGGGGCAGTTCCGTTTCCGGCAAAATTGCCGGCAGATTCCCAGGTCTGATAGTTGCGGATAAATTGAGCAACATAGCCTCCTGCATAGAGGGTGCAGAAGGTGATCGGAAGCATATAAATGAGCTTCCACCATTTACGGTTCATGTAAAAACCCCCTTTTGAATTTGCAAAGGTCAATACTGGAAAAATGGATTGTGGCAGTTAAGTATTTTTTCAGGACCGGAATCTGAAAATCGAAACAGATCAGGTTCCCGGATTTGCCGTATACATTTAAGCCAGTATTGAACCGGTTGATTCGCTGCATGTCAAAATCATAAGCAAGAAGGGTGGGGTTCCCGGAAGCATCCGTGGCATCATGTTCCAGTGGAATTGAATCGCTTCGGCAGCCCAGATCGGACAGCAGGAGTTTGTCCAGCTTTTCCATGATCTCAGGGTGAACCAGCAGTTTTAAAAGCACTTCCCCTTCCGGAGTATTGGGAAGGTAATGGAAATGCTCGAAGGAGGTGTCCAGCATAAACAGGCTCTTTTTATAGCCTCCGGTACTGGTAAACAGCCGGAAAGCCATTTCCATGTCGGTTCCGGTCATGATTGCCCGGATCTGTGGATGGCCGTTGTAAGGGTAGCCTTGCAGGTAATGCTGCAGGAAGGCGTTTAAGCGGACCTCTGTTCTATATTCCCATTTCAGGACTCCGTTCCCCGTGTTGTAAAGAACATAGACACATTGCGGTGCCATCAGGATGCCCATGCTGCGGGAATTCTTAATCTTCGTGGTCTCCGGGCCCAGTTCCTTAATTTCTCTGGAAGCATAAAAAAGAGGAAGGTTTCGCATACCGATGGAACCAGCTTCGCGGTAATTACAGAAGATGTCAGGTTTTACATCCGGATAAAAGGGAATCCCGGCATGAAGGAGTGTCAGATACGTTTCGGCTTTCTGATGTAAGCGGATGCGGCGGGATACTTCACTTCGGATGAGGTTCGTCTCGGTATTGCCGGTCAGATAGCACTGGAAGCGCAGCGGCGAGACAGACAACAGCATCTCTTTCGCAGCTTTGGTCAGCCGGTAGCCTCTGAGAGCATCCCGGTAGTGGGTACGGATGAGGTGTTCCGCCTTCAAATCCGTAATGAGTTTTTCCGCATAGGAGGCACTGGGAATGAGTCTGTTTAGCTGGTCTGCGGGAAATTCCCCGCACATCCCTATCATTTCCAGTAAGCGGTATTTCGTAGTGTCAGGTCTTATCAAATAAGCATCACCTCAATTCAGTTCTTACCCATGCAAGCCTATACTTGGGTAAATCTCCGGTGGTTTGGAGATAAAAAAAGCATGAAAACAAAGTTCCCTGCGGTGGTTCTTACCGATGTCGGATTTCTGCCTGAGAAGTCAGGAGATTTTCCGACATGCTTTTGTGATGATTTTTCTGGTTCTGCAGCCATTTCGGAAAGTCAGTTTTTTCCATAACCGATACCAGTGTATAGTCCTTTAAGCCAAGCTGTGTCGTGTAGTAGGAATCACAGAAAAAGCCGCTGTCATCTGTCAGAACATAAGTACAAAGTGTATCCAGAATCTGTTTAAACTCCAGATTGTCATAATCCCGGATACGTCTTTGAGGAAGTTCCCTGTCATATATTTGACTGAAACATATCATGCAGTCACGATAGAGTGGCAGGGCATTTTGTTTTACATACTCCTGAAGCATATAATTAAGCGGTTCATGGAGAAATGCAGTGTTTGTGTGGACTCTTCGTTTCGGAAGCAGTCCGGGAAGCGTAATGGTGAGAATCCCCTGCTGTTCTGCAATCCGGATTCCCTGCGCATCTGCCGCTTTGGGAAGATAAGCTGCTTGATTTGGAGAGAGGGACGGACAGACAAGATTACGCATCTGGCAGGCAATCCGCTCCGCCCGAAGAGCAGCACTGACGCTCAGTTCCTCAAAATTTTTATCATAATTCTGGATATCAGTGACCTTCAGAGCGTAAACGGTATTCGTCAGTTTTTGCAGCTCCCCTTCCAGTTTTTCAAGCCGGTGGTAGATGGTTTGTGTTGTTGGTGTCATAGGAACCTACTTTCTCATGTAGTAACTGACAGCACCGGAAGCATCCACAAGGCAGTAAGCAGCTACACCGTCAATAGAAATTCTGGCAGCCTGACTTTCAGATTCCAAGACAATCAGGCGTTTGGAGCCATTTGACGGGATGCTTTCCATTACATGATTGATCAGAGTTTCCTGCTCTTCTCCCACATAGATGATTTCGTACTGTTCATCTTGTGAAAAGAAGTGGAGCTTGACCGGGAACTCTCCGCTGGTATGGAAGACTACGGCTTTCTTAAAATCCAGCAGCACCCAAAAGCAGGTAATCATGGCATAATCCGGATTCTCAATAGCCTGCTGGCTGTCACAAAGAAGATCCTGCTCTTTATCGTAAATGATGCGTCCCTGTTTGACGAGGCTGGTGATCAATGACTTGATGGACTGTTCATGCCGTGAAAAAAGACGGAGAACCTGTTCATACCGCAGGGCGTGATAAGTGGTGATGAACCGTAAGAGTTGGGCTCCCTCTCCTTGATAAATTTCGTTTCTTGTTTTCATAATTGACTCCCTTCTGTAAGATAAGAAACTGTATATGTATGTTGTACGTACAGAATACGTTTAATATAGTAAGTATGCTGTACGTATCAGGCACGTAGAACCTGCTGTCAGCGATTGGGTTTATGGGTACAAAAAAAGCACCTTCTTTGGGTGCTGATGATAAGGAAAACTATAAGCAATACCTATTGTAGCATGGGTAATTTTACGCTTCAATCGCAGAAGCAGGTCATTTCTGTGCCATTTTCACTGGTTGGCATAGAAAAAAGCAGGAAACCATTTTGATTCCCTGCATGGTGTATTGTTGTGCTTTGGTGTAGTTCTAATGATTACTTGTCTTTATAAAATGCTTCGAAAGCTTGTGCGAAGAATTCGGCTGTACCATTGCCGTATTTTTCATCTATCATAGGTTTGATTTTTTCATTACGGTAATATTGAGCCTGTGCAACCATCAGACCGTGTTCTTTCTTTATCTGTGAAAGTTGTTTCATAAGTAAACCGTATTCGGAAACAAGTTCTCTTACTTCAGAAGAATCTGGTGAACATCCTTTTTTAGCTGCTAATTTGTATAAAAGATTGTCAAATTGCTGGTTGTAACTTTCTGCAGTCTCTTTGCTAATAGGATTGTTGGCAACAGACAGGAATTGCTCTTTTCCTCCATACCACTCAACAACTTTAGCATAGCCTTTCTGCATTTCTTCTGATGAAACTGTCTTAATATAATGCTTTTTCCATTCTTCAATGCTTCCAAACTCTTTTACAGCAAGTTCTTTCATATTGTCAGGCATATGTTCAAACATAGTTTGAAACATTTCTTCCACTTCCGTTTTACTAAAAATCGCAAAATCCATTTTATTCTCTCCTTTCAGAATATCATCAATGCTGGCAATCAGATGTTCCATACGTTCTTTCTTTGCTACCAACATTTTTCTCTGCATTTGCAGGATCTGGTTCCTTTCAAGAGCGGGATTCTCCAGAACAGCTTTGATTTCTTTCAAAGGAATGTCAAACTCACGGAAAAACAGAATCTGCTGTAATATTTCCAATGCCTTATCGTCATAAAGCCGGTATCCCGCATCACTTTTTTGTGTTGGTTTTAACAGCCCGATTTCATCGTAATAGTGAAGCGTGCGAACGCTGATACCTGTAAGTTCTGATATTTCTTTGACTGTCCTCATAGTTGCTGACCTCCTGTTCCTGATAAGATAACTGTACGCTATGACGTTCCGTGAGAGTCAATATGTATTTTGCATTTTTTAGTATAACATTTTTATGATATTACGAAAAGCCGAGAAGATAGGCGATATGTATTACTCTGGAAAGAACTTGTTGAGCGTATCTAGTGTTTCTTTTGCAGTAAATCCCCAAAGGATGGTACTGAGTGCTTCAATCGCAGCCCTGCGTTTCCGGTAATAGGTGCGGTAGGAGATATTAGTGATGTGGTGAGCCAGCTTATCCAATATCTCATCTGTGTTTTTCATCTCCTGCGGAGAGAGAAAAGCGTAGTAGAGAATCCAGTAATACTGTTCCCCATGCTTGTGATTGTTCCGGAGGAGATCTATGGATGATTCCAAAAGCTTCAGCATCTGGTTGCTTCTGGCAATGCTTTTTGCCCGTTGTTCGATGTCACTTCCGGTAAGATCAGCACCGGCTGCATAGATGGAGTCCAGAAATTTGTCGATGTCATTGTCATACTGGAGCTTAAACTGGTGTTCCATCTGGTGTACGACTACCTTCAGGCTGTAGGTTGCATCCCGGTATTTGCGTAAAAACTGGTAGGTGTCGTGGAAACGTGGATCTTCTTCTGGGGAAGGAAACCCCTGTGTGTTACGGCTTGCCATGCCTATTCACCTCCCTTCAGGGCAGTGTGGGCTGCCATGGCAGGCTTCTTTTGGGCAGACTCGTCCCCTGGACTTATGGACAGTTCGAAGCGGTAAGCAGCGTTCCCGTAGGGGCAGATAATATTTAGAGTATATTGGTTTAATATATCTTTGCAGGCTGATAAGGGAGATAATATATAGCGGGTTTTGGAACAGTGGCAGCATGGAATCCCTTGTGAATCCAATAGCTCTGCGACTTTTTGCACAATATATTTCATGTGCGAATCCGGAACGCAGGAATCATTTTTTGAAACGGTAATTTGTGTGTCCATGACAGTTTCTGAAACGGTGGCGGAACCGGATTCCACCACTGTAATATCTTCCGGCACATGGATTGGCAGTTGCATTTTCATGGCGATTTCCTCCTTGTCAATCATTACATCGCTGATGTTGAACATGACGGACAGGTAATTGTTGAGATAAATTACGCTTCCGTGTTTTCCTGTAAATGAGATGAGTGTGATGTATTCTTTTTCTTCCAGTTTCTTCAGAAGCCGGGAGACCGATGCCTTTGACAGTCCCCAACGGTCGCCCAGTGAATGAAAACTGGTAAGGGGATTGCCAGTATTGTTCCGGTAATATACAACCGGACCGGAATCCGAGCCCTGTACGGTGGCATCGTTGTAGACAGCATGAATCCAAAGATCTAAAAGAATATCCATCTCCGAGCATTTTCCTATGCCGATCAGTTCATGGACTTTGGCAATTGGGAAAAAGAAAAACCCTGTATCTTTTTTACAGGGATAGTTATATTCCAATATGGTGTTGTCTTTAGGCCAGTCGGTTATTTTGAATTTGACCAGCTTGCTTTTGCCAAGGAGAGAATAGGTAATATAATTCTGTTCTTCAAAAAACTTGAGGATAGATAATACCTGATGCTGGAAGCGGCAGCGGAACCAATTCTGAAGATCCGTGACGGTGCAGATCCATTCTCCGGGACCGACTGTGTAGGTGATGTGTTCCATCCGGCGATAGGATGTCCGGTAATTTGCATAGGAGCATAAAACCAGATAGTAAAAAAGAAAAGAGCCTCCGGTGGTTCGGATGCTCTTCGTTGTGATTAGTGTTTGTATGAAGTCACGGTAAATGCGACAGCGTGGAAATTCTACGATTTGTTTGAGTTCTAATTGGTATTCCATAAGTAAGTACCTCCTTGTTATGTACAAAATATAAGTAGTATGATAAAATATATCAAGCAGATAAATGAGTTTTTCATTGATGAAAAATTTGCGTACGAGACGTTCCCCTTCAGCTAAGAAACAGGTGAATGATAATAGTTCAAAACTAAATGAAGCTAATAATCAGCTAATTTCACACCAGTCTACAAAAGGAAACGAGATGGAATTTAAGGGAACTCCATCTCGCTAATAATCTCAAAATCCCCAGGAAATTAAAGGGTTTGCAGGGTATTTGAGAGGGCTAGGTTATACGTTGGTTAATTGGGTTATTTTTTCTCCTAAGCGAGGGGTCGGAGGTTCAAATCCTCTTGGCGACGGGCTTCAAAGCGTTCGAAAATGTTAGCTGGATTAGCTGACAACGAACGCTTTTGTTATTTTGGAAGACGGAGATCTGTTGATATTAAATCACATAGATCTCCGTTTTTAGTCAGAATGAAAATGAATTCATATAAAAAATTTTGTCAGACCTGGAAGCATTTATTTTTTTTATTTCATATTCACCTATAAGATTCTGTATAATTATATTGTTTTGTGAATTATTTTTCCACTAATATTTCACTATTTTTTCACTATTTTTCATTAATTCCGTATTTCGTCTTCGAGCCCCATCAATTATATGGGAATATACATATACGTGGGAAATGAATGTCAGGCAACAATAGAATCAAGTATGGCAGAAAGTTGGTATGAGTGATATTGGCATACTCGTCCGGATCCGATTATTTTTGAAATCAGTTTCAAATGATTTTCTTATCAAAAAAGCGCCCCATTATTTGCATTTCTGCTAATAATTGAACGCTTTTGACTGACCGTCTCGTATAGGAATCGAACCTATAATTGAGTCTTAGGAGGTCTCCTGACCACTGTCAATCCAAGTCATGTCCAGTTCACGCAAGGCACGCTATTAAAGCATTTTTCTATAATTCAAATCGTTTCCGGTCAATTGCTGTCAGCCTCTGTAAACCCGGAACAACCGGTAAATATTAGCCGGATATTGGCTGCGGCTAATAAAAGGTGTTCGTATTACTGTCAATGGCTTCCGACAGGATCGGCGTTGGAAACATTTGGAGAAGAGGTCTTAAACGCATTTCAGCTTAGACCGATTGAACCTGATCAGGTCAACCTGACGCCTAAGCTGATCCGCTTTAACCACTAAACAACTATCTCAAAAACTGCTGTCGGACTGGAAGTAAACTTTTCATATTTTCACACAATGGCCGGTGGAATTCAGTCTCGCACACAGAATTCCAGTGGCCCGTTTGCCATGCCCGAAAAACAAGATTTTTTTGAGAAGTTGGGTTTATTATAACAGTTATTGAAGAATTCAGCATTATAAATCTTTTAAAAACGTGGAATTTTTAACCCCCTGTGGAATTTAACTCTGCACTGGAATTTAAAATTTTAAGTTAGCACTTCATTTTGTCTTACAAATTGATATTTCCCTTTTCCAAATCCTTTGACTGCTTTAATTAATCCAGCATTTTTTAAATGGTTCAAAAGGTTCCCAGCCGCAGTTACAGAGATATTGATAGTTTCCATAATCTCTTTTCTTCCAAAAATCTTATCAAATCCCATTTTCTCAAACAGAAGATTTGTTTTTTCTTTGGTGGCCTGGTTAGCATTCAGTTTATTAATAGCATTATGAATTGAAACGTTTTCCAAATCAATTAACTCTTTTTTCGGGTCAATTAACACCTCTTTTTCTGGAACATTATAATTTAAATTATAAAGAATTACGAAAAAAGATGTTGGAGTTGATCTAAAAAGCGGTTCCACATCACTGCGATAATATATTGAGCGACGATACTCTTTCTTAATTTTTTTGAAACCACTCCCACGACGTTCCATAAAGTGCAATCGACTAAAAATATCAGCAATTACAGGATTTCGACGCTTAGAAGCAACATAATCTGTATCAAGATTCTAAACAATAGAACCATCAAACATTCCGCCAGGAGAATAAATTTCCATACGGTCATCAAAAATATCAATGTGCACTTCACTGCCGATTTCCATATAGTCCCTGTGGATCAGGGCATTTACAAGTGCCTCATGTACAGCTTGTTCAGGATATTCCGGCATTTCGATTCTGCCAGTTCCAGTCTTTTTCCACCGCTTTTTGGTATTATTTTTTACAAATTCAATTCCATTTTGTAGCAGGGACACCAAAGATCCACTGAACTCCTTATCATCCAACGCTTCTAATACGCCTGACGCTTTATCTAAGCCGTACCAACGTGTGCAAAACAGGCGTGAATGGCGTATTGGAGATTCATCTGCAAATAGAGCTCCTGCGTTTGTCAATCTACCATTCTCATCTGCCAGTTCAAAAGAAATAAAATCCGAATCGGTCAATTCGTTTCCTGTCCTCATACGATAAACAGAACGTAATTTAGTAAATGAAAAATCCTTCATCAAATAATGAGATATCACACTATCATAAGTTATATTTGTACCACGCGGGACAAGCCGTTTCAGCGCAGTTGCATCTGCAGGAATACTCTCATTCCCTACCCGGACATAGGCAATACGGTTTCCGTCCGCTACATAATAATAAGGAGTTTCCTGACCAGGCATGACTTTCAAAATAATAAAATTCTTTTCGTCTTTTGAGTGATTCTCTAATATTACCTGCGGAATCGGATCCATTTTAGTTTTAATGATCTCGCTGATTTTTTCAGACACCGCTTGTATATTTTCAAGTCCGACAAGAACATCATCATTAGAAACCCAAAAAATCAGCGCCCCTCCAACACCATTTGCAAAAGCACTGACACTTTTCAGCCAGCTTTTTGGTTTCCGATCCTCTAAAAATTCCTTCTTATCATATTCTGTTCCCTCGCCGATTAATTCTTCTACATCCATAGGGCATTCCCCTCCTGTATTTATATCGTAGTGCAAGCCTTTGTTTCCGTCGAAACGAACCGATACAGCTGATGATACATTCTTTTTGTATCACGATATCGTCCGGAACAGCGCAATCCGTATATTTCATCCGTACTATACGGAAGATGAGGCAGATTTTCTCTGGTAGCAAGTACGAAATAACTACCGCTTCTTTTTACGGCATCGGCGAACTCTTCCGTAGTGATAAAAGCATTCCCGTCATCAATAAAAAATATCGTATCTGCCGCATTCTCTACAAACAGCTTCCAGTTCTCCCCGGTCAATGCTCTGCACGGAACTTCACTGATCAGATCTATTCCGCTGGAATCTCCATAATGCTGTGCCTGCCATATCATATCAATGAGTGTTGTTTTCCCCGTTGCGCTGTCTCCACGGATGATAGTAATTTTTTCTTCTATTTCAAGTTCATAATAAAGCCTGTTGTTTTTTACAATGATCTTATGCTTTCCCGTCATCTTCTCACCTACACATACTCAGCGGAAACCTCTATAAACTGTCTCATATTATAGACCATTTCCCCGTTATTAAGAATTTTGATTTCAAAAGCTTCTTTCCCAAAATCCATAATATGCCGCAGATTGATCGTCAGATCTTTTCTTTTTCCGATTTTCAAAATCCATTTTGCACAATTATCCCCGCAGGCAGATGCATTAAATATTTTTCCGGTATCATCAAAAGCCATCAAGATCAATGTTTTTACACCGCCTGATATCTCTTTTACAGAGATTGGCCCCAATACAGGGCTTTCTATAAGATGAGGCGCGACAACTTTTGACTTATCTACATCTCTTATCATCTCTACAGTCAGAGGATCTGTAATCCATTCATCATCATAAGTATTATTAAAATACACAGGCGGGTAATAGATTGCCTCTTCCATTTGTCCGAGATAGATACTCAGCATAATATACCTCCATTTTTCAATTGACCTTTTTCCGAAATACCAACAGACAAAATAACTCAATCGGATATCTTCATTATAAGCAAATCCACATCCACTGTCTATCTTGATCACGCTTCTTGATGAAGTAAACGAATTGTCAGTTGAAATGAAAAAGACTATCCCTAGAGAAAAATGATCATAGACTTGTTTTCTCAATCATACAACCCGCAGTTCGTTTTTTCAAGTTCAGATATTTCCTATCTGTTCTCTGATCGCAAGGATCTTTCGTACAGTAGAATTCCCGGAAAGAGTTCCATGCAGTGCCTCCGCGTATCGCTGCACTTCTTTCTGCTTTGCTGTATACCGTTTCCGCTGGGATTCCTCAATCATCCCGTCCGTTCCGGTTGCTGCGGCTGCAGACAGTTCCCGTTCTCTTCGATAGTTCACCAGATCGATTACTTTTTCCCGTCCATAGTTCCGGATAAAACATCTCAGCTTACACATCCTGTCCGTACCCGTCTCGCTCCATCCCATCGGCCTGGAACTCATCCGTTCCGAATACACGCTGCTTACATGGCCTTCCGCACTGCACCCAAGGACATGTTTGTCACGAAATGCACGTTGAATATATTTCCAGTTCCCCGTCAGATATTTTCGGCATTCCTCTACCGCGTGATCTCTTCCTTCATAATGATTTTTAATCCGGGTCAGAAGCTTTTTGGACGCAAGAAGCTTATTTTTATAAATATATTTATAAAACCGCCGTTTTGTAATCGTTTCCTTATCCAGGGTATACCGGGCTACCCGGTTGATATATTTCATCAGATGGAACCGGTCTGCCACCAGCTTGCTTTTCCCGACATAATTCTCCGCCGCACGGATCCAGCCAGCCCCGTCGCTGTTGATATAAACGCACTTTAAAATATCATAGTCATAATGCTGTCGAATATAGGCATCCACCTCTTCCCATAGGGCTGCATTCTGATCTGTCCCTGTATAAAGCCCTCCAAAATAGAATGGTGAGATCAGTTTCCGCCTGCTTTTACAGATCTCTTCTTTCCCTTCGAAAAGATAGACCAGTTTTCCCATGAAACATCCCTGTTCTTTTCCGTCTTTTTGCCGATGGATATGATCTTCATCTGCTTCGATATAGAGATACTCACAGGCTTTCTTTTCTACAGGGAGTTCTTCCATATGGGGGATCTCTTTTTCGATCGCATGCACCTTGTTCATCACAGTTGTTTTGGTAATTGTTTGTCCTTTTGTCTGGACGGAGTCTGCTGCATGCTGATAAGAATGTACTTCAGCCTCGCTCAGTACTTTTGCTTCGGCTACTGGAGTAAACCGTTCCCGGTTTGGAAGATGGAGCAGTTCATCCAGCAGACACCGTATCTTTCCCTCCGGATCCTTATATCCTGAAGCTGTACGATGAGTACATGGAGAGACCTCTGTCGCACAAAGCCCACATGCTGCTCCACACAGAGCACGAAATGTAGGCCAGGCAGGTTAAATCTTTGTAAAATGGTAGAATTTCTACCCCACTCTCCGGCGGTCAGTGCTAAAATAGGACATTGAAAAAAGTCGAAAAAACGGAGCGCTGCTCCGTGGGGAGGAGAGAGAACTATGTGGGAGATAGAGCTGAGTCTCTGCTATGCCATGCTGAGCAAAAATCAAAAGAAAGCGGCGGACATTCTTCTGGAGGACCCGGACGCCGCCCGGACCATGACCGTGCGGGAACTGGCCGGGCAGGCCGGGGTGGGACAGGCCACCGTCATCCGGATGCTGCAGGCTGCTGGATATGAGGGCTGGTCCGCTTTTCAGCGGGAGGTCTGGCAGGAAAAGGGAAAGCAGGAAAGAGGAATGCATGAGGCCCCTGCCAGGGAACCGGCTTCCGGAGGAAAGAAATCCCCGGCAAAGCGAGAATACAGAAAATACGAGGCCGTCTTCCAGATTATCAGGGATGATCTCACTATGATATCGGACATGGCGAAACATCTGGACCTGAGACAGCTGGAGGAGGTTGTGAAGGTCATAAAAAAGGCCAAGATCATAGATGTGTACGGGACAGATAACTCCGCGAACGCGGCGGCAGAACTGTCGGGGCGGATGCTCCACTTAGGGCTCACCAGCAGGAACTACTCGGACCTGTTCTTCCAGAAGGTCAGTGCCGGCCATCTGGGAAAAATGGACGTGGCTATCGGGTTTTCCATGACCGGGGAGACCCAGGCTGTCATAGACTCCCTGGCTGCGGCCAAGCAGGCGGGGGCCGTGACAGTGGCGGTGACGGGGGACCAGGTATCTGACCTGGCCCAGATTGCGGACTACATCTTTATCACTCCCACCATCCACTTCTCGGAGATCAGCCGGTGGATTTCCTCCCGCATCTCCCAGATGGCCTTTGTGGACGCCCTGTGCGGCGCTATCATGGTCAGCGATCCGGACCGCTTTGACAAGATGCTGATACAGTCCACGAAGGAGTTTGAACAGGATATGCACAGAAAAGACGCGTAGAGCGATAGAAAACACAGCAGAAGGACTTTTCGGAGCATTGCTCCGAATGGTCCTTTTTTCGTGGGATTTTACAGAAAAACGCTTTACACAGACTTTACATTTTATTGAAGATTTCTTAAAATTCATTGTTTATAATCCGGGTTGTGTCCGAGAGGACCGAAAAGAAAGGAACCAAGACACCCATGTTCAGACGAATTTTAAAACAGGCTCTCCCCACCATGATCGCTTTTACCATGTCAGGCATGTACAGCGTGGTGGACGGACTATTTGTGGGAAAGGCGGCGGGGGACACAGGACTTGCGGCCATCAATATCGCCTGGCCCATCCCGGCTGTGATCACGGCCCTGGGGATCGGGATCGGCACAGGGGGAAGCGTCCTCTATTCCAATATGATGGGAAAGGGAGACGGGGACGGCTGCAGGAGAATGTTCAATACAACTGTGTCATTCCTTGTGCTGGCAGGTATCCTTCTGTCAGTCCTCCTCTTTGCGGTGAGGGATCCTCTCCTTCGCATCTTCGGTGCAGAGGGGGACGTGATGGAGCAGGCACAGCAGTACACCGGCATCATCATCGCCGGGGGCGTGCTGCAGGTGTGCGGAACGGGCATCACGCCTCTCCTTCGGAACATGAACCTGTCTTTTGCGGCCATGATCAGCATGGTGACCGGATTTGCGGTGAACATCGCGGTCAACTACTATCTGATGTTCCCCCTGGGAATGGGGATACGGGGCGCGGCCTTCGGGACAGTGACAGCCCAGCTCGTGGTGCTGGCTATCAGCGTCCTTGTCCTTGCCAGGGTCTACAGAGAAAAGGTAAGGCCCGCTCTTGAGAGGAGGCTGGCAGCCGGTATCTGCCGCAGCGGCATCACTGCCTTCGGTGTTTCTCTGGCGCCCACCGTGGCCCTCATCTTCACCAACTGGCAGTGCCTCCGGTACGGGGGAAACGCAGCGGTGGCCTGCTATGCTGTCATCTCCTACATTGTCTTCCCGGTACAGTACCTGCTGACCGGTATAGGAGACGGGGTACAGCCTCTCCTGAGCTACTACAACGGAGCGGGCCGGCCCGTGGAGCTTGGGCAGGTGAAACGGATCGCCCGCATAGGAGCGGGCGTGCTGGGGGCAGTGACTATGGCGGCGGTATTGATCTGTACACCATACATCGCCCGCTGGTTCGGACTCTCCAATGAGGCGGCCGTATTTTTCGGGACAGGGATGAGGATCAGCGCACTCGCATTTCTGGTGACAGGATTTGCAAAATTTAATCTCTCTTACCTGAACGCGGTGCTGAGGGCCAGACTGGCTGTGATCCTCACATTTGCGGAGAGCCTGGTCGTATCACCTGTATACCTGTTCCTGCTCCCGGCATTTACCGGGATGACGGGCATCTGGATCTCGCTGCCGGCGACAGCGGTCACTATGCTCGTGATCTATGGAATGATAAGCAGAAAGGAAATGAGTTATAGTTATGAGAAAAAAGGTTAGCTTTCGAAAAGTGGGAACTGTGTGGCTGTTTGTCCTGCCCGCCCTGATCCCGCTGATCGTATTCTGGATTTACCCGATACTCCGGTCTGTGTATATCAGTTTTACAGACTGGGACTACATGTCACCAACATACAATTTTGTATTTCTTGACAACTTTATAGCGCTTTTCAAGGACGCACGTTTCTACGATGCCCTGTGGAACACCATCGTGTTCACAGTGGGGACCCTCATCCCCACCATCGTCCTGGGACTGCTCCTGGCGCTGCTGATGCAGAAGGCGTTTAAGGGGAGCGGGATCATCAAGTTCATCCTCTTTTCCCCGTGGATCACGCCTACAGTGGCAATTTCCATCGTGTGGACATGGATCTATGACCCGGATACGGGAATTGCGAACACAGTGCTGGAATTTCTGCATCTTCCAGCACTCCAGTGGATCAAAAGCTCTGACACGGCCATGCTGGCGGTCATCATCGTGACGGTCTGGAAGAGCCTTGGATATGCCATGATCTTTTACCTGTCCGCCCTGGAGAAGATTCCCAAGGAGCTCTACGAGGCGAGCGGGCTGGACGGGGCAAAGGGCTGGCAGAGATTTCGGGACGTGACGCTCCCGTGCATCTCGCCCACCACCTTCTTCCTCGTCATCATCACCATGGTCACCTCCCTGCAGGCCTACGACCAGATCCAGATCCTGACCCAGGGAGGTCCGTCGGGAAGTACGAGGACGCTTTTATATATGTATTACCAGCTTGGATTTGAGGAGTTCAACATGGGACAGGCTACCGCGGTGGCCATCGTCATGATCGTCCTGACCGTATTTTTGTCAGCAGTGCAGTTCACGGCGTCCAAGAAATGGGTTCACTACTAGAGGAGGGAAAGCATGAAGATAAGAACAGGAATTCAAAAAACAGGAAAAATGGTTATACTCCTTGTGTTCTGCGTGTTCACCGTCTTTCCCTTTGTCTGGATGGTCCTGAGCGCGCTGAAGACAAAGGCTGAGATCATGGACGTGTCGGCCTTCTTCCCGGCCGAGTTCCAGTGGCAGAACTTTTACGAGGTCATTTTCAATTCGCCTCTTCTGAAATACGTGGCGAACAGCCTGTACGTGTCGGCGTTTACCCTGCTCATCCAGATTGTGACCGGGGCCATGATCGCCTACGCCATCGTGTTTATGAAATTTAAGGGAAAGAAGATCCTCTTCGCGGTGATCATGGGAACCTACATGCTGCCCACGGCAGCCACCTACATTCCCAGCTACATCATCCTGGCAGACTGGGGACTTCTGAACACATACACAGGACTGATCATCTCCGGATGCGTCAGCATATTCGGCATCTTCCTTCTGAGGCAGGCCTTCATGCAGGTGCCTGCGGGTATGATCGAGGCGGCCAGGATAGACGGGGCCAACCACTGGCAGATCCTCTGGAGAGTGGTGTGTCCCATGACAAAGTCCTCCTTCATAACGATGGGACTTATGAACTTTATCACCTGCTACAACAACTACATGTGGCCCTCTCTGATCACGGACTCAGACTCAAAGATGCTGGTGTCCCAGGGACTTCGGAAGTTTTTCATCGAGGGCGGAGCCTACGGGACCGAGTGGCCCCTTGTCATGGCCGGCAGCGCCATCATCGTACTGCCCCTCCTGATACTGTTTGCCTTCACCCAGAAATGGTTCATCAACGGTATCGGCGGAGACACGGGTATGAAGGGATAAAACCCTCTTACATATATCATTCAAAACAAAGGAAAGAAAAAAAGCAAAAAAGGAGAAATATCATGAAGAAAAGAATTGTATCTGCACTTTTATTATGCGCTATGGCAACATCACTTCTGGTGGGTTGCGGCGGCGGTTCCTCCTCCTCTGAGCCCACAACGACAGCAGACGGAAAGCTCCAGATCGACCTGTGGTACTCAGGCGGAAAGACAGCTGTGAACGTGTTCCAGGAGATCGTGGACGACTTCAACGCATCCCAGGATGAGTACGAGGTTGCCACCACCACACAGGCAGACTACACAGAGACCTACGAGAAGCTCCAGGCAGGTATTGCCGGAAAGAACGCGCCGGACATGGCCCTTCTCGACACAGACAAGTCCAGAAACCTCTCAGAGAAGAACCTGGTGGCAGACATCAATGAGTTTGTGGACGCTGACGACGAGTTCGACAAAGAGGACTACATTCCGGTCTTCTATGACCAGGGCGTGGACGCGGACGGAAAGCTCTTTGCCCTTCCGGCCTACGGAACTACACAGGTGCTCTACTACAACAAGCAGATCTTTGCCGACGCAGGGATCGACCCCACCACCATCAAGACATGGCAGGACCTGGAGGCGGCAGCCGAGAAGATCACAACAGACAGCGTGGTTGGATGGGAGCCCATGTGGGGCTACGCGAACCTTGTGGACGCAGCTCTCAGCAACGGTGCGTCTCTCCTCAGCGAGGACGGCGAGACATGCCTGATCAACTCCAAAGAGTGGGTGGACGTATGGGAGAGCTTCCGCAAATGGATCCACGACGACAAGATCATGAAGGTAAACTCCGGCGGACAGGGCTGGGAGTACTGGTACACCACCATTGACGATGTGCTCCAGAACAAGGCCGGCGGGTACACGGGATCCTCAGGAGACCAGGCAGACCTTGACTTCAATATCGTAGGCGCCATCGAGCAGCCCGGATTTAACGACAACCCGTCAGCGCCCACAGCGGACGCGCTTCAGCTTGTCATGTTGGAGGGATCTTCCGACGAGGAGAAGCAGGGCGTGTACGAGTTCATGAAGTACTTCACAACACCGGAGAACCAGGCGAAATGGTCCATGGCGACAGGGTACGTGGCTGTCCGCGAGTCCACCCAGGAGGTGCCGGATTTCAAGGCCTACACAGATGAGAACCCCCACGCTCTTGTACCGCTCCAGCAGGCAATGCACGGCACATCTGCCCTCATCGACCCGACGGGCGGAAAGATCCTGGACGCTCTGAAGATCGCGGCAGACCAGGTGGAACTGGAGAACGTACCGGCGCAGGAGGCGCTGGATGCGGCGCAGGCAACTGCACAGGAGGCGCTGGACGCGTTATAAAATGAGACAGGAACTGAAATTTACCGTCAGCCGGGAGGCTGAAAATCTGCACAGGGAGCCGCTGGTGGTTCCCTGTGACACAGAAAGACTGTATATCAAAGTGGATCTGCCGGAGGAATTCCGCTATATGAGCTTTCTCATCCTGGAGGACCCGGAGGGACATATCCGTCTTCAGAAGCAGCTGGCCTGGGGAGACCAGGGCCTGTGCGTGGGAAAGGGCCCAAAGGACACTACCATAGGAGGCGTGCCGGGCAGGATACAGCCGGGAACGTGGCAGGTGTGCCTGGGCATCTTTACGGAGTATCTGCACCAGAGGCTGGGGGACAAGAGAGGCTGTATCACCATGACCGTGTCCGACGGGGAGGGCCCTGTGTCAGACCCCATGGGCGGCCTCGCCTGGGTGGAGGACACCCTGGAGATTTCCCCGGAAAAGTACCGCTGGGACAAGGTGTACGGCACAAAAAAGCAGTGGTATAAGGGGGATTTCCACACCCACACAAGGCTGTCCGACGGGAAGGAGCCCCTGGAAAATGCTATGAAGAAGGCAGTGGATATGGACATGGACTTCTACGTGCCCACAGAGCACAATCTGATGCACACAGGCTGGTGTGACACATCCCTGTGCATCCTTCCCGGCATAGAGGTGACGACGGACAAGGGACATATGAACCTGTTCGGCATCACAAAGCTGCCGGAGCGGATCCTGGACATTGTGGCTCACAACGGCGAGGAGATCGTGGACAGCTACATGGAGGAGACAATCCGGGAGGCGAGGGAGAACCACTGGATCACAAGCATCAACCACCCCTTCCTCACCATATGGAAATGGCGCTATGACCAGACTGACCTGGATGACATCGACTGCCTGGAGATCATCAACGACCCAACTTACACAGACGCCAAAGACTCCAACGAGAAGGCCGTGCGCTTCCTGGACGCCCTCTGGCAGGATGGTCATCGGATCTACGGTGTGGGCGGCAGCGACTCCCACAATCTCATAGAGGAGCGCTACGAGGGGGCGGACCTTCCCTCCATTCCCGGAGACCCGGCTACCTGGGTCTGCTGCGGGGAGCTTACGCCGGACAACCTCATGGCGGCCGTGAAGGCCGGGCACATGTGCGTCACCCGCTTCTGCAGGATGACTCCCGTGATCCACGGAGCCGGCAGGACCTTTCTTCCGGGAGATGAGCTCCCTGAGGACGTGGACAGAGTAACGATACAGGTGCTGATAGAGGGGCTTGCTGAAAAGCCGGTGGTCTCTCTGGTGAGAAACGGCGCTTCCCGGGAGCTGGAAGTCAGAGAGCTGGAGGTCAGAGAACTGGAAGGCGGAAAATGGGAGGTGCTGGCTGACGCTGAACTTGAGGAAGAAAAGTGGCAGTGGCTTCGCCTGGACGTCCGCAGCCGGGAGAAGGAATTCCTCGGCTACATGAACCCTGTGTTCAGAGGATCGGCGAACTCCCGGTACCGCACCTTTGGCGAAATAAAAAAGACAATGGAAGAACTTTAATATGATCAGAGGAATTTTATTTGACAAAGACGGGACACTGGTGGACTTTTTCTCCCTGTGGCTCCAGGCGGTCCTGGCTGTGACGCCCGCATTTCTCGAGGAAAACCACATCCAGCCGGACAAGGACATGACCGACTACGTGCTGCGTGCCATGGGAGTGGAGGACGGGAAGGTGGACCCGAGAGGAGCCCTGGCCTACAAGTCCTACCAGGAGATAGCGGCAGATATCTGCCAGGCGCTGGAAAAGAAGGGGATCACTCTGGATCCGGCCAGAGTCCAGGAGCAGCTGGAGCGCCTCTTCGACGAGAATGTGACTGGGAAAAATGTGAGCTACACGCAGGTCACAGATATCAAAAAGATGCTGCGGGCCCTGAAGGAGAGGGGCATCTGCGTGGGACTTGCCACGGCAGACACCATGCGCTCCGCCAAGAGCTGCCTGAAAAAGCTGGGCACCTATCAGGAGTTTGACTACGTGGGAGCCGATGACGGCGTAAAAAGACCCAAGCCGGAGGCGGACATGTTCCTGGAGTTCCAGCATAAATTCAACCTGAAGCCGGAGGAGATCGCTGTGGTGGGGGACACCTACAATGACGTGGCCTTCGCAAGGAACAACGGCGGCATCGCCATAGGCGTCTTGAGCGGCGTCAGCAGCGAGGAGGATTTCCGGGGAGAGGCAGACTATATCCTGGACTCTGTTAAGGAGCTGCCGGGGCTCCTTGAGCGGATGTCCTGAAAAGCGGCAGAAAAGAAAGTATATCAGACACGGACAAGGAGGAATAACTGTGGCTGAAATTCAGTTAAACCATGTATATAAAAAATTTGAAGATGGAGTTACCGCGGTAAAGAATTTTACCCTGGATATTCACGACAGGGATTTCGTGGTGTTCGTGGGACCTTCCGGATGCGGAAAATCCACAACGCTGCGCATGATCGCCGGACTGGAGAAGATTTCCGACGGCACTCTTGTGATGGATGGAAAGACCATGAATGACGTGCAGTCCTGTGACCGTGATATAGCCATGGTATTCCAGAATTACGCGCTCTATCCCCACATGACCGTGGCGGAAAACATGGCCTACAGTCTGAGACTGAAGCATGTGCCGAAAAAGGAGCGCAGGCAGAAGGTGGAGGAAGTGGCAAAGATACTGGGGCTGGAGCAGGTGCTGGACAGACGCCCGGCAGAGCTCTCCGGCGGCCAGAAGCAGAGAGTGGCCATGGGCCGGGCCATTGTGCGCCAGCCCAAAGCCTTCCTGATGGATGAGCCTTTATCCAATCTGGACGCCAAGCTCAGGACCCAGATGAGGAGGGAGATACAGAAGCTGTACAGAGAGCTGGACAGCACCTTTATCTACGTGACCCACGACCAGACAGAGGCCATGACCCTGGGCACGAAGATCGTGGTCATGAAGGCCGGAGAGATCCAGCAGATCGCCTCCCCAGAGGTGCTCTACAATGAGCCGGCCAATGTGTTCGTGGCAGGATTTATCGGCATGCCGCCCATGAATTTTTTCAAGGGCAGATGCCAGATGCGCTATGAGAAGGTCTACGCCAGCACAGCGGGCATGCAGATCGAGCTGTCTGCGGAGCTGGCGGACAGAGTGAAGCAAAAGAGCGAGCTGGGCAAAGACATCATCATCGGTGTGCGGCCGGAGGATATGCTGATCGCTGACACGGGCATCGAGAGCCGCGTCCGCGTGTACGAGATGCTGGGGGCGGAGACCTACCTGTATTTTGACCACGACGGCGGGAACGTGGCGGTCAGAGTGGAGGCCGACACGCCCATCCGCAAGGGCGACCGGGTACACTTTAACTTCCGTCCGGAGAAGATCCATCTGTTTGACGCCCAGACGGAGGAGAGAATATAGAAACCGCGAAAAAAGGAAAAGCTTTGGCAAGATCAATCTGGGCCGAAGCTTTTTGTTATCATAAAAATATCTATTTTGTTTTTATCTATCGACATAGTATAATTTACATATCAGGAATAATCGATGGGATGTGACACAGAAGTGGAAAGAGAGCAGATTGACAAATACGAATTCAATACAGCGGATAAAAGGATAGCGGTCTACCCAAGCCCCGAACCTGACAGCCCTATTGTGTATATAAATACTTTTGAGGGAGAAGGTGATAATGTATACCGGGCGCTGGAAAACATGGACAATCCCTCTTTTACCCTTGTCGCTGTGAGCGGTCTGAAGTGGGAACACGATATGGCCCCGTGGGATATCCCACCGCTCTCGAAGAAAAGCACTCCCTGCATCGGAGGCGCCGACGACTATCTGCAGCTTTTAAGGGAAGAAATCATGCCGCGGGCAGAAAAGATGGCGGATGGCGTCTCGTGGAGAGGGTTGGCAGGTTATTCTCTGGCCGGGCTGTTTACAGTGTATTCTCTGTACCGGACAGACCTTTTTTCGAGGATCGCAAGCGTGTCCGGCTCACTCTGGTTTCCGGGCCTTATGGATTATATCACTTCTCATGAGATGAAAAGGATTCCGGACTGCGTTTACTTTTCCCTCGGGGATCTGGAGAGAAGGACAAGAAAGCCCTGTCTGAAAACAGTACAGGAAAATACCGAAAGAATCCGGAGTTTCTATGCAGGCCACGGTATTGATACGTTCTTTCAGCTCAATCCGGGCAATCATTTTAAAAATGCTGACCAGAGAACAGCAGCAGGCATTTCGTGGATTTTGAACAGGCAGGTCAAAGGAGCGTAAAGTAATCAAAAGGGTAAGCAATCACTTTTTGTGGAGGGAGATATCATTATGATATCAGCAGAAGTATTAGCCCACGAAAAAGAATTGGAAGAAAATTTACAAGCCTTAAGCAATAGAAACAGGAAGTCTTGATTTATCAAGACTTCCTGATTACTATGCCCTTATTAACACTAAACTTGAAAAAAGTCAAAGCAGCTTTGGCTTGCCGCGCCTCAATATTAGAACGGCTTGACAGGGGTGAGCTACCTATTGACAAACCCGGCAATAAGTATCCATACGATGCGGGTACTAAGTTTGCCAACAAAAATTGTGTGAGAAAAAGCATATGAGCAGATATCGGCTTGCTCAGAAATCAGGAATTGCTCAGTCATCAATCTCTACGTTGCTGAACCGGAAAAGCGTACCCACAATCCAGACTTTAGAAAAAATATGTGATGGTTTTGGCATCACTTTATCGCAGTTCTTTGCCGAAGATGACAAAGTTTTGGATCTGACCAAAGATCAGGAAGAACTGCTAAAAGATTGGAACTCGATGGACAGTCGGCAACAGGAATTGGTGAAAGCGTATATACAGGGAATTATCAGGAAATAAGGACGTCTTCCAATATGTATGATTGGGAATTCTTCCCGCTGATACCAGTTTACGATCGTGGATCGTGAAACCTTTGCCATCAGCGCCGCTTCTTCCGGGGTCAGATAATTAAGATTTCCATTGCATCTTCGATTCCCGGATTGTAAAAGTTTCTTTCTTCTGAAATTTGCCAGAGCAACATTTTCTTCCATAGCAAGTTCTTTATAATCATTGCAGGGCGACAACCGATACTCTTCCTGCTCATCAAGAAATTTCTGAAAGCTATCTTTTGTAATCCGCTTCTGATCAGCGATAATAACGGTTGAAAAATATTTTCCATATCTTTTACTTTTCAGCAGCGCATAAACATCTTTTCTGCTGATTCCAAGCAGCCTTGCCATTTCCGGCATACTGATAGTTGCCTCATACAATTCTTTTTTTGCTTTACGATCCTCAACTGTCTGATACTTCGACTGTCCATTGTACCAAGTCGCTGGCGCGACGGCTAGCTAAAGGTACGTAAAATCACAATGTCGTTAACTTAAGAAGAAATATATGTAGTGAGAATATTCT
>OLNJ01000287.1_pt1 | contig 47123 bp, 46 predicted proteins | sample 1672191 | NCBI WGS metagenome assembly OLNJ01 (sample SAMEA3136657, study PRJEB25190) | human gut metagenome | biome: human gut; feature: human-associated habitat; material: faeces | place: Austria | collected 2013
TTAATTTTATTTGTAATATTAATTTTATCTATAATATTATTATCTATATCATAAATGATAAATCCGTTCTTATTTTCGAATGTATAAAATACATTGTATCCCAGATTACTCAAAGCTTTACATTGAGCAACAATTTTTTTTGATGTGCCTATTCCCTTTGGTAAATCTTCTCTTACATGTGAAAAAAATAGTAAATTCATTTTACCTCCATTGTTTTTATATTAAATAATTATGTAATTCTTTTGCGTAATCAAATTGATTTATATACATTTCTAAAGTTATTGTTATAATTATCAATGCTAAACTTACATTTTATTGTATTATAAGCATTCTTACTTAGTTCAGTTCTTATTTGTTTATTTGAAATTAAATAATCTATAATTTTGGATAACTCTTCTAAATCCCCTGGTGATATTAGCATTCCATTATAATTATGTTTTATAACATTAGGGATTCCTCCTATATTCGTAGATATATTAGGGATTCCTCTTGCCATAGTTTCTAAAATTGCCATTGGCATACCTTCATTATATGACGGTAGAATATTGATAATAGAATTATTTAATATTTTTTCTTTCTCTTCTTTATTGATCCATCCTGTAACAATAATCCTATTTTCTAGTTTTTTTTCTAATATTATTCTTTTTACATTTTCAATTTCTCCATCACCACATAAATATAATTGAATATTTTTGTGTTTTTCCAAAATATTATCTACTACTTTTAAAAGATCATATATACCTTTTCTTTTGCCTAATCTTCCAAAAAAGCAAATAATTTCACCATTTTCATTGTATTTATATTCATCAATTGATACAGCATTATTTATTACCACTATTTTATTATTAGTAATTTTTTTGTAAAATTCTTCCCATTGCTGGCTCAATACAATTAACTTATTTGGTAAACTTAAAATAAATTTAATATAAATTCTAATAATAATATTACTTTTTTCATAAAATTTATCGAATTGCGAGGCGTGTATATGTAATAATACTTTTTTTCTAAATAACTTAGCTATAATAATAATTAAAGATTTTCTATAAAAACTTCCATCCTGAGCTACATGTATATGTAATATATCTATTTTCTCTTTAATTATAATCTTTATTATTTTCAATATAATTGATATTGTGAAAATAAGTCTTTCTCTTAATTTTCCTTCTTTCCAAGTTGCCATATAAATTATGTTTATATCATCAAATTTAAAATTCTCATAAAAATTTTTAATAACTGTTGAAATCCCACCCATAGAATCTTTACTTGGCCCTAACATTAATACATTCATGTAAATTACCTACCTACCATTTAAAACTAATTTAAGAAATTTTAAATTTCCGATTATATATCTCCTAAACATTCTTTTTGGTTCTTGAATAAATCTATGAAACCACTCCAGTCCACACCTTTGCATCCATTTAGGAGCTCTTGTTGTTTTACCTGCAATAACATCAAAACTACCACCAACACCCATAGCAAATGGAACTCTCATAATATCCATATGTTCTCTTATCCAAAATTCTTTCATTGGAGAACTAAATGCTACAAATAATATATCTGCATCTGAATTTCTAATTTCTTCTGCAATATTCTTAGATTCTTCCTCTTTAAAATACCCATTTCTATATCCTGCAACATTTAATGTAGGATACTTTTCCTTAAATATTTTTACTACTTCTTCTACAACTTCTTGCTTAGCTCCAAAAAAATACGGTCTATATCCTTTTTCAGCCGATACTTTAACCAATTCTGTAAATATATCTATTCCTGCAACTCTTTCTGGTAACGGATTCCCTAAGAATTTTGATCCCCATACTATAGATTGCCCATCTGCATTAATTAAAGGACATTCATTAATTATTTTAGTTAGCTCTTCATTTTCCTGCATTAAATTAACTTTACTTGCATTAATTACAACATGCTGTACGCATTCTTTACTTTCTATATATTTTTGTATTTGATCTAATGTTTCATCCATAGTTAATGCATCAACAAATGTATTTAAAAACTTAACTCTTTTGCTCATTAAACTCTATCCTTTTCTTATAAAATGTTAGGTTACAAGAATTGCAACCTAACATTTTTTATTTTATATTTTATAAACTTTTTTACCTGAGTGAATTACATTTCTTGTATCATAAACTATCTTTCCATTTATTAATTCTTGATTGTTTCTAATCTCATCATGATTTACTAAAACTACTACTAACTCAGTATCATTTAAGAAATCATCTAAATTCATAACTTGATTTTCAAACTTCTTTTCTTTTATAAATGGATCATATATTTTAACTGTATCTATATTATACTTTTCAAATATATCCAATAATTGTAATGTTGGACTTTCTCTCATATCATCAACATTTTCTTTATATGTTAATCCATATAAACCAACCTTAGAATAATCCTTAATATTGTTTTCTTTCATTATCTTATGAATTTTATCAAATACATATTGTGGCATAGAATCATTAACTTCCCTTGCACCTAATACAACATTAACTATGTCTGGATAGTCACCAACTAAGAACCATGGGTCAACTGATATGCAATGTCCTCCTACCCCTGGACCTGGTGTTAATATATTAACTCTAGGGTGCTTATTAGCTATTCTTATAAGTTCATATACATCCATACCTTCTTTATCACACATCTTAGCTAACTCATTAGCAAATGCTATATTAATATCTCTAAAAGTATTTTCTACAACTTTACTCATTTCAGCAGTTTTTATATCAGTAACAACTATTTCATTTTTACAGAAACTTTTATACCAAGATTTAACTTCTTCTCCAACTTCTCTTGAGTCAGCACCTATTGTTCTTGAGTTATGCTCTAATTCATAAACCATTTTTCCTGGTATTATTCTTTCTGGAGCGTGAACTAAATGAATATCTTGTCCGATTTTAAATCCAGACTCCTCAATTATAGGTCTAACAAATCTATCAATTGTTCCTGGTGAAATTGTTGATTCAATGACTAAAATCGTATTTGGTTCACAAACTTTTAGTACTTGCTTAGTTGCTGCAATAACATACTTAGCGTCTATCTTTTTGGAATCAGCCATATATGGAGTTGGTACTGTAATTATGTATCTATTAGTTCTCTCGTATTCCTTTTTAAATGTAATACCTTTATCTAAAGCAACTCTAAAAACTTCTTCTAAACCTTCTTCTTCAAAAGTTAATTCTCCTCTATTTAAAGTATCAACTAATTTTTCATTTAAATCAGTCCCTACTACTTCAACTCCATTAGCTGCAAACATTAAACTTGTAGGTAGTCCTATGTAACCTAATCCTATAATATTTAATTTACCCACTCTATTTTCCCCCTCCAATAAAATTAAAATTTTCTTCTATTATTTCTAAAATTCTGCCACATGCTCTCCCATCCCCGTATGGATTAGTTGCTTGTGCCATGGTTTTATATGTTTCTTCATTATTTATTAATTCATTTGCTATATTAATTATTGTTTCTTTATTAATCCCTGCTAACTTAACAGTTCCTGCTTCAACTGCTTCCGGTCTTTCCGTTTCTGTTCTTAAAACCATAACGGGCTTTCCTAATGCTGGAGCTTCTTCTTGAATTCCACCTGAATCAGTCATTATTAAGTAAACCTTAGCCATTAAGTTAGTAAATTCAACATATTCTAATGGTTCTATTAAGTGAACTTTATCTAAATATTTATCAAAATATTTATGTGCTAATTCTCTAATCGATGGATTTTTATGCATTGGGAATATTACTTCTACATCATCATTACTATTAATTAACTCAATCATAGCTTTAAAGATATTCTCCATTGGTTCGCCCCAATTTTCTCTTCTATGAGTAGTAAGTAATATAACTTTTTTATTTTCAAAATCAATATTATTTAAAGTTTTATCTTGAAATATATGATTTTCATTAACAACACTTAATAATGCATCTATTACTGTATTTCCAGTTACATATATCTTTTCTTTATTTACACCTTCAGAAAGCAAGTTTTTCTCATTAGTCTTTGTAGGCGCAAAATGTAAATTAGTTATCACACCAGTTAATTTTCTATTAGCTTCTTCAGGAAATGGTGAATATATATCATAACTTCTTAATCCTGCCTCAATATGCCCTACTGGAACTTTATTATAAAAGGCAGCTAAAGCTCCATTTAAAGTAGTTGATGTATCTCCATGAACTAATACAATATGTGGAGTACATTGCTTTATAACTTCATCTACTCCTTTTAGTACCTTATTAGAAATATCAATTATGGTTTGACCGTGAGCCATTATATTTAAGTCATATTGTGGTTTAATATCAAATATCTCCAAAACTGAATCTAACATCTCTCTATGTTGTGCTGTTACACAAACAATAGATTCAAATCTTTCATCTTTTTCAAGAGCTTTTACTAATGGAGCCATTTTAATTGCTTCTGGTCTAGTACCAAATACGCTCATAACCTTTATCTTTTCCATATTTTATCTCCCTTTATTAACTTGCATTTTTATCCCCAAACAGCACCAACACTGTTTTTAAAATCAATTTAATATCTATTAATAAACTTCTTTCTTCAACATATTTAATATCAAGCTTCATCCACTCTTCAAAATCAATGTTATTTCTTCCGCTTACTTGCCAATAGCAAGTTAATCCTGGTTTTACTTCATGTCTCTTATGCATCCAAGATTCAAACTGTTCAACCTCTTTTGGCAAGCTCGGTCTTGGTCCAACAAGACTCATATCTCCTTTAAGAATATTTACAAGCTGAGGTATTTCATCTAAGCTTGTCTTTCTGATAAACCTTCCAACCTTGGTAACTCTAGGATCATCTTTCATTTTGAACATTGGTCCTGACATTTCATTTTGTGCTTCAAGATTTTTCTTTAACTCTTCAGCATTTACTACCATTGATCTGAATTTGTACATTTTAAATTTCTTCCCATATCTCCCTACACGCTCTTGAGAAAATATTACTGGACCTTTAGATTCTAACTTTATTAAAACCATAATTACTAAAAGTATTGGGCTTAATAAAATCAATCCACATAATGAAGCAATTACATCTATACCTCTTTTAAGAAACTTATAGTTTTTGCTCTTTTGCAGTACAATATCACATTCATTAACGCTATATTGTAATTCCTCCATAACATAGCACCCCTAACTTTATATTTATTAATCAAAACAAAAAAACACTATAAAATTAATTAAAACAACTAAAAAACTCGATAAAAAATTCCGGTATTCCCCCAAATACCGGAATCTAAAACATACCAAAACAAACTTACTGCACTTGTTTTAAATGAAACCTCACTTCCTAATATCAGAAGTACAGTTTCAAATACCCAAATTCCGTGTATTCTATAGTAAAAATTAAATTTGAATCTTTAATCACTTAATCCTATATAAATATTTTCCACTATAAAACTGACCTTTTACTTTACCTCTTTTGCGAACCAAAGCTACTGCCCTTAGCGTAGCTGACTTTTTGACTTTTGTGCTAACAAAACTTTCCCTTCACGTCAGCAACTATTACTAATTTCCATAATAGTAATAGTATTTATTCTTACTATTTTCTACTCCATTAAGAACAGTTCCGATAATATTTCCATTAACTTTCTTTATTGCATTAACAGAGTTCATAACAACATCTTTCTTTGTTTGTCCAGCTTTTACAACTAAGATTGTCCCATCCACCTTTGTTGAAAGTACCTGAGAATCTGTTACAGCACCAATTGGAGGTGTATCGATTATTATGTAATCAAAATGCTTTTTCATTTCATCTAAGAAAGTGCCCATAGCTTTTGAACCAAGCATTTCTGAAGGATTTGGTGGTATTTTACCAGCTGGTACTACTGTTAATCCTTCATTATATTTAACAGCTACATCTTCCATAGTCTTTCTATGTAATAAAAGGTCTGATAAACCGTAATTATTTGATATTCTAAATAATTTATGAAGTGAAGGCTTTCTTAAATCACAGTCAATTAAAAGAACTTTACTTTCAGCTTGAGATATTGCTAATGCTAAATTTCCTGAAGTTGTACTCTTTCCTTCACCCGGTTCTGAACTTGTAACTACTATAGTCTTATATTCTTTATCAAAAGAAGAATATTGAATATTAGTTCTAAGAGTTCTATAAGCTTCCGCTGCTATAGATTTCGGTTTTTTATCAACTATAAACATTCTTTTACCTCCTAAACTTCATCTAAATTTGGAATAATTCCAAGTACAGGTATTTCTAATTCTTTTTCTAACTGTTCTTTATTTTTATAAGTATTATCTAAGTATTCAAGAAGGAATACTAAACCTACACTTACCATTAATCCTAAAAGAAAAGCTATTGCTATATTCATAACTTTATTTGGACTTACTGGGTTCTTTGGAGTTTCTACAGCTTCTATTACTCTAACATTACCATTTGGTACTAACTCCTTAGCTGTTTTTATAAAATTATTTGAAATAGCTTTAAGCATTACTTCTGCTTCTTTCGGATCTTTACTTTGATACTTTATTTGTAATATTTGAGTATCTGTAACTGGCACTACTGTTAAAGCACTTGATACAGTTCCAACTTCTAAGTCATATTTCGAGTCCTTAATTGCACTTGTTAATAAATCTCTAGTCTTAATTGTTTCTGAATAAGTCTTTAATAGCTTTTGATACATAGCTATATCATTGCTATTATATGTTTCTGTTGAATTTTCTTCTTTACCAACAAAAAGTTTTGTGCTTGCTTCGTATACTGGATCAATTATAAAGAAACTAAAAACCCCTGCTATAACTGTAGCCAAGATAGTTATTAAAGCTATCATCTTCCAACGTTTCTTTAAAGCTTCAAAAATCTCTTCAATGCTTATCACTTGTTCTTCCATTAAACTCACTCCTATTTTAAATTTTATAATGTCATTACTTAATATTTGGAATCATACCTAAACAAGGTATATCTAAACTCTCTTCAATTTCGTCCTTACTATTAAAACTGTTGTTCATAAATTCTTTAAATAGCGCTATTCCAACACCAATAGCTAGTCCCAAAATTAAACCAATTAAAATATTCATAACCTTATTTGGCCCAATAGGGTTTACTGGAATTATTGGTTGCTGAATAATATATACATTGCCATTTGGATAAAGAGTTTTTGAAAGTTTCATAAATTCCTCTGTTAATCCATAAGTCATATTATAAGATTCTTCTTTACTATCACTTACATACTTTAACTTAAGAATCTGAGTATCTGAAATAGGTACTGCACTTGATTTACTCATAGCCTCTTCTACAGTCACATCTTCACCCACATTGCTTATAGCTTTACTCATGAGATTCTTTGTCTTAAAAATCTCACTATAAGTCTTAAGCAATCTTTGATACAAAGTAATCTCTTCATTAGTATAATCAGAAGATACATTTTTAAAATTCTCTTTACCTATAAAAACTTTAGTAGTAGCTTCATACTGTGGTGATATAAAGAAAAAAGTTATAATTGCAGCTACTAAAGTTACGGTTAAAGTAGATATTATAATTAATCTAATATTATCTTTTAAAACTTTTATAATATTTTCAACTCGCAATCCCGTCATATAATATTCCTTTTCTGTTTTATTTTCCTAATATAAAAGTGCTATTCATATAGCTTGCATAAAAAATTATATCAATCAATAATTATTTTGACAATATTGTTCGACACCTTTCACTTATACCAATTTACACCTTATTAGTAATTTTTAAAATTATTTTTGATTTAAATTAAATAAATTTAATTAAATCAAAAAAACGCTTCTTTTTATCTTTATACTTAGACTACATTTCTTACTTTATTAAGGATATAAATAGTAATATTGTACTTAAATCATAAATATTCATAAACTAGTGTGTCGGATTTTGTTTTACGATTTTTTGTATTTTTATTAGTATTTATGTCGTTTGCTATGTCTAAATCTTAATAGTTAATTAAAATTCCAATTATAGTATTATCAAAAAATTTTAATTTTGCAGACAAAAAAAGACTACATCTTTTTCTATATAGTCATTTTTATAACACTCTCATAATTAATTACATTTAATATAACTTTTTTGAATAATGTACCATATTCTTCTTTTATAGCATAAAAAGAATTGTCAGTCCCAATCCTAAAGTTTTCTGTTTCTTCATTCTTTTTAATATAATATATTTTAGAATTAAAGATATCTTTACCTATAATATAACTTTTATTCTCTTTTAAGAAAATACACCTATAAAGCTTCAACTCTTCCCTCATATACTTACATCCTCCTTCTGTAATTTTTTATGAAAAACCTTATATATTTATATTAATTTAGTATTTACTTTAATTTATTTCTATATTTCACTATTTTCAGAAACTTTTCATCATATATAGACTAATTATAACTTATAGAGATAATCTAGTAAACATACTTACACCTTTTACATTTTTCCAAATTAACATATATTTTTCTTTATCTCTTTATGTTATTACTAAAATATGTTATACTTTATACAGAACATATGTTTTATTTTAAAATTAAAGGAGCTTTTTTATTATTTATGAAAAAATCTAATATCACTTCTAATCCTGATATGAATAATCAATTCACATCATCTAAAAACTCATCTAAAGTAAATTCTCACTATAAAAAGGAAATAAATTTAGTAGAAACTCTAAAAAAAGCCAAAGAAAAAGACCAGGGTTCAATACTTACCTTAATAAATAAGTACTATCCCCTGGTAGATAAATATAGTAATATATATAAATTAAAGAATTATGAAAAATCTGACCTAAATCAAGAAGGCAATATAGCAATTCTTAATGCCATAAACAAATTTGACCTTTCTAAAAATCTAAATGCCTTTGATGGATATACTATTAACTCTATAAGAAATAAATTTGGTACTCTTGCTAGAATCCATATTAAAAGAAATACTGAATCAAGTCTTAATATTTTGGGCAACGATGAAGAGTCAGTAGAAATAATTGACCTTATTGAAGATCCTATTAATATTGAAGAAAACTATATCAAATCTGATGAATTCTCTAGAATACACTCTGCTCTTAATACTCTCTCAAAAGAAGAACTTACCTTAATAGATGCAATCTATCTAACTAAATCTCATTCTCTTTTAAAATACTGTAAAGAAAATAATCTCACCTACCATATAACTAGGAGAAAATTAAAAAAGTCACTAGAAAAACTAAAAACATATCTTCAATAATATTACTCACCTCTATTATTACTTTCCAAGCGGAGCATCATTTTGAATATTATCGCTAACTCCAGCTGTACCTTCATCAGTTGTATTATTATTATTATTGTCTACTGTTGGTTTTTCATCACTTGTTGGAGGTATTACTTCTTCTGGTGGAACTACCACTGGAGGTACTACTTCTGTAGGTGGTATTGGTTTTATCTCTATTGGTTGTTTAACATATATAACAATCCCTTGAATATTGCTGTCATTAGTTCTATAAAGAATTGTATCATTTTCTAATTCATATCTTTTATTATTTATTACATTATTATATATATTTCTTGCATCTGCATTAACTTCAGCATTGCCAGTATCAATCTTTTTCACATTATACCCTTCAAACAAAGTCCATAATGCAACCTGAGTAGCTAAATAAGCTTCGTCTTCGTCATTTACACCTAACTCTTCAACACTTCTATTTGGATATCCATTTTTTTCATTATTAAGTGCAAATCATCTCACTGTTGTACTTAATAAAACAAATGCTAATACTAAAATAATAACTTTAAACTGAAAAGATTTAAAAGCTTTCATAATTATCACCTCTGTACTTTTTTATCATTAGCTTTTATTAGTGTTACTTAACAGTTATTAATAGTATTAGAATTTTTTATATAATTATTACTTATTCTTTCAAATTTAGTATTCTCTAAAAATTTATAAAAATTTAATCTATTACATGTAATATTTCAATAATTAACCTTATATATTTAAATGTATAACTTTTTATTAATTTTTGAAAGGAGTATTTTATGGCAGTAGCTTCTCTAGTACTCGGAATAGTTTCCATTATCTTTAGTTTCTTTGGTGGAATTAATTTCTTTGGTGGAATCATAGGTATTGTTGGAATCATATTAGGTGTTTATGGCAAAAAGGATGAATCAAAAAAAGGCATGGCAACAGCTGGTTTAGTATGTTCTATTATTGGAACTGTTTTATGCTTTATATTCTATGTAGCTTGCGTTGCATGTGTTGGAAGCCTAGGAGCAATGTACTAATAAAAATTATCATTACTAATATTCAAACGGCTATCTCAAAATTTAAAGTTACTATATTTTGAGATAGCCTTTTCATTATTTAAGGAGATATATATGAATTATTTTAGCTTTTTTAATATAAATATTCCATCTTATAGTATTATGATACTTATTGGATTAATTATAGGAAATGTTTTTGCGTTTTTTATAATAAAAAAAAGAAATTTAATCCTAGACGATTTTATACTCATTGAAACATACGGATTAGCTTTTGGAATGCTAGGAGCTAAATTGCTATACTTATTTATTTGTAGGAAAGAAATTGATTTTACTAGAATTTTAGATTGGAATTATATTCAGCCATATATAAAAGGTGGCTTTGTATTTTACGGTGGCTTTATTGGTGGTCTACTCGGAATTTACCTGATTAAAATTATTCATAAAATAGATGTACTAAAATATTTATCAGAATTAATATTCTGTATACCATTAGTCCATGGTTTTGGAAGAATTGGATGCTATCTATCTGGCTGTTGCTATGGAATTCCTTATAATGGCCCTTTCAACATCGAGTATCATAATATACCTTATACATTATGTGATGTTAATCTATTTCCAATACAATTAGTAGAAGCGATATCATTATTTTTACTTGCCATGATATTCTTTTATTTAATATTAAAATATAGAGGCTCAATAAAACTAATTTTATATTACTTCATTTCATATAGTATTCTTCGTTTTTTTATAGAATTTTATCGATACGACTCAGCAAGAGGTGGAATATGGATACTATCAACATCACAATGGATTAGCTTAATTATACTTATTATTAGTATTATAATTCTAATTTTTAATAGAAGTTTATGTACTAAGGTAACGAATGCAAGGTAATTAATAACAATATTATATACCTTGCATTAAAACTATAATTTTCATTCTTATATATACAAAAAGGACAAGTTATATAACTATATACAACCTGTCCTTTTATTATTTAGTAATCCATCTATCTAAATAGACAGCTACCTTTATTATATCAAACTTAAAAAATTCCTAATATCTTTTTTCTTTCTTTAATAGTATTTCCTACAAACTCAACCTCTTCATTATTTAACATAGCTTCTGATGATTCTTTGAATAAACTTATATCTTCTTTTTCTACTATATTTAAAAATTTAGTTAAGTCAGTATCTCTCTTACTATCTCTATGACCATCAGAACCTACAAAATTATAAACTCTATTCATCAAATAAATTTCAGCTGTTTTCTTAACATCTTTACCAAATCCACCTGTAACACTTCCAGCATTAAGTTGGAATAAACATCCCTCATTTATTAGCTCGTTTATTAATGAAGGTTTCTTTATAAATGGTCTATATCTTTCTGGATGAGCTATTATAGGGGTTATCCCTTTTAGCTGTAACTCATATAAATTATCGATAACTTCATCTAAATTAAACTCTAACATTGGCAACTCAATTAACATATATTTTGTTCCATTAATTGTACCAATAATCCCTGCATCATAATATTTAATTATTCTATCTGAATAATAAACCTCTTGTCCTTGGTATATCTCAATGTTTATATTATTATCCTTAGCTAACTTCCTAAGCTTATCTACTTCTCCAGTAACTTCGCTATACTCATAATCAAATCTTCCTCTCATAAAATGAGGAGTTGCCACTATCTTTTTAGTGCCACATCTTTCAGCTATCCTTAACATTTCCAATGCCATTTCCTCATTTTTTGCCCCATCATCAATTCCTGGTATAATATGCGAGTGTATATCAATCATACTTTCTATATCCCTCTCTTTAAAAATCCTTAAATATTACCTATTTTATAATCTAATATACTAAACATTATACAATATAATATATGATTTTAACTATAGCATTTTTATGTACAAACTGTTACTAAAATACAATTATCATTTTAATATCCAGAATCATAGCTTTCAGTTATTATATTTATACATATTATTCTATATATCCTTTATCTATAAATCTGAGCCCATACAAAAAAGACTCAGTCAGATAAAAATCCAACTGAATCTATACTATTCTTTCCCCTTGCCGAAGGCAACCTTTCACTTTTGACGAAGTCAAACCATCACCTCACCGCAGGTGAGCTTTCACTTTTGACGAAGTCAAACCATCACCTCACCGCAGGTGACCTTTCACCTTTGACGAAGTCAAACCATCACCTCACCACAGGTGACCCTTCACCTTTGACGAAGTCAAACTATCACCTCACCGCAGGTGACCTTTCACTTTTGACAAAGTCAAACCATCACCTCACCACAGGTGACCTTTCACCTTTGACGAAGTCAAACCATCACCTCACCGCAGGTGACCTTTCACTTTTGACGAAGTCAAACCATCACCTCACCGCAGGTGACCTTTCACTTTTGCGAAGCAAACCTTTCCCCTCGACGTAGTCGACTAAATCGCCTCTTCTTCAATAGCTACTGGTTGTACTACTTCTTTGTTAATTCCAACTATCTTCATGATTTGCTCTGATCTTTCCTTAGTTGATCCTTTGATTACTGAGTATTTAACATTTTCAGCATCTAAGAATCCTAAGATAGCCTTGTCCACAGCTTGAGCAACTTCTTCATCTTGCCATCTTACTCCGTCTTTCTTATATCCAAACTCTCTTGGTACGAAGAATATGTAATCATATTGTGGTAAATCTCTTAAAGCTAAGCTATATAAATCTTTTAATATTTCGATTTCCTTCTTAGATCTAACTTTATCTCCAAGCATTAATCTTCCATATATATATGGTACAAATGTAGCGTAGTCAGTTACCGCATAATCAAAGCTATCTAAGCTTTTTTCTAAATGTAATTGACCTAAATATATTCCGTATTGTTCAGAGATTGATTCAATCATTCCCTTTTCTCTTAAGTAATCTGTGCTATATTCTGTAGCAACACCTACATTTATATCTCTAATCTTTAAGTCTACATATAGTTGTTGAATTAATGTTGTCTTCCCACATCTAGGTCCCCCTAGGATTGCAATTCTTACTGGCATTGGCAATTCCTCCAAATATTTATAATAAAATTCAATTAATTATTCGTAATAATAGATTTTTATTATATCAACAAAATTCGACTTTTTCAACCTTTAGCAAAAAGTAAAAATTAACAAAAACTATTCACCATCAAGAACACGCTTTAGAGCTGCATCTATAGTATCAGTATCATCCGGATACTTTATATACAATGCTGATGATTCTGCAATGGCAGCAGAAAGCGAGGATTGCACTGACTGCTTAATATGAGTATCATCAATAGAATCAATATAATCCTGTTGACGTTGCTTAGCTTCTTTTATTATTATGTAATATTCCTCTTCAGTTAAGCCTTGCTTTACATCTGATTGAGTGTTTTGTTCTGTATTTTCTTTTACTGAACTTTGAATACTATCTAACTGAAACTTATTACTAAAATTCTTTCCGTTTATAGTTAATATAACCTCTAATTCACCAGTAGTAGAATCAACTATAGGTACTTCAGCTACGTAATGAATATTTCTCTCTTCTAGTGGGTTTATTGAAGCATCTTTTTCTAAATCAGATCCATCAGTACTCTCTACAAGAGAAAAACATGAATACTCATTATTTTTGATTTTTATTTTTGTAGTTATTATATCATCAGCCATTTTAGCTTCATTACTTAAATTATATACATCAAAAACTACATCTACATAAATATTATCCTGGTTTTTCTCATCATAATATGAAGAGTTTTTAGTATTAATTGAAGGTTTTATTCTTGGTGTAACTTCAAGTTCAGATAAATAATACTCACAAACTCCAGGTACCTTATTACTTCCTCCTGCAACAATAAATAATTCAGGAGAGTTAGTGTCTTTATTTACCTTATTCTCTTCTTTTACATCAGGGGCAGTGCCTTGTTTTATATTATTCTCTTCTTTTTTTATAGAACTTTGAGTTTTGTTATTAGATTTGTTTGAATTAGTTTTAGAAAAATTATCTTTTGGCCCACATGCCACAAGTGACAGAGATAATAACAATACTCCTAATCTCAAAAATAGCTTTTTATTCATTCTATATCTCCTCTCAAAATATCAATTTCTATTAACTATAGTTACTGGAATATCTAATTTTTCAATCATAACTTTATCTATTCTTAATCTTTCTTTATAAAAAGAAAATACGCCCTCTTTTCCGCTTAAATTATGATTTTTACCATAATTTATATTACTAACCCAATTAGCAACTTCATCAATCCAATCTTTTCTTGAATTGTCTGATGCTTTTCTTTCCTTTGCTGCCTTCAGTACTACTTTTTCAACATTATTAGGGTCAATATAAACAATACATGGATTTAAGCATTGCACTGTACTTATTAAATCATTAAGATATACTAAAATTTCTTCATCACTTTTTTCATATACACCTAATAACTCAAATATATGATTTTGAAGGAATGCACACTCAAAAATATAAATAGTATCATCTAATAATGCCTTCTTAGCAAATCTCTCCCAACGCTTTAAATGGATTTCTTTAAATTCTTTTAAACTACGTCTACCATCACATATTTCTTTTGAGGCAACCTCATCTATTAAACTCCAATAGCAATTCTCTGGAAAACCTATTCTTGTGTATGCTAAGATAACATGTTTGTCTTCCTTTTGAGCTTGTACCTCAACCCTGTACTTTAGTTCCTCTTTACTAATAGTCTTTTCTGAAGTTTCCCACATTTCAAAGCACTTTGATAAAAAATCAACGTACTCTTCTTCATTTAGATAAGCATTCCACGCCATATCTGCTGGATGTAATACTCCCTCTTCATAAAGTATTACTTTTTTCCCTTCTGATGTTAATTTATCTTTTATTTTTCTTGCTGTAGTTGTTTTACCTGCACCTGGTATACCTTCTACCAATATAAGCTTATTTTCCATTCTTCCCCTCACAAATTCCTATTTATCGAGCAGTTTAAGAATCAACTAACTCGTATACAATTTTTCATTAATTAGTTTAATATTATATTAACACTTTCAGAAACTTTATTCTATAAACCATTTATTGTATTAAAGCTTTCACAGATTAAACTACAAGTAGTTATCACTCTTAATAATTTTATTAACAACGTAACTCTCCTTATTATCCTTTATGTTAATTGAATAAAAAATGACTCTAAATCAACTATTTAAGTCAATTTAGAGTCGTATTGATTATTCTACTATTTTAGTTTCAGCAACCTTTGCAATCCAATCTGCTGATTTCTTTTTCTTTCTCTTATATCCATCCATAAGGTCTACTGAAACAAATCCATATCTATTCTTAAATGCATTCATCCAAGACCAGTTGTCTATAGCTCCCCAATAGTGATATCCTACGCAGTTTGCTCCATCTTCAATTGCTTTTGCAACCCACTCAAGATGTTCTTTAACAAACTCTATTCTATAATCATCTTGGATTACTCCATTTTCATCTGCATATTTAGCTTCGCCTTCAACTCCCATACCATTTTCTGATATGAAGAATTCTAAGCCTGGACACTCATTTTTAATCTTCATTCCAAAATCATAGATTCCTTTAGGGTATATCTCCCATCCTCTATGGACATTCATCTTTCTATCTGGCCAGATATATGGGTCTGAGAATATTGGATTTCCCTCTTCATCAAACTTTTTAGCTGGAGCTTGTACTCTTGCTGGTTGATAATAATTAAATCCTAACCAATCAACTTTACCCAAGGATATTATTTCTTTATCTCCTGGTCTAATATATGGAGCTATTCCGTACTCTTCTAATGTATCAAGTACATCTTGAGGTAATTCCCCCTTGCTTACAACATCTAACCACCATCTATTATGAATTCCATCTTCCATTCTAACTGCTTCTAAATCTTCAGCTGATGGATTTTCCTTAGTATATGGAGGTGCAAAACAGTTTATTAAACCTATCCTTGCTCCTTCGCATAATTCCCCTGCTTTTTGAGCTAATCTAAACTCATTAACAGCTAAACAGTGAGCTAAAGTTATATGATATTGTACTGTCATAGCTCTTTTTTCATCTCTTATATATGGATACCATAAAGCTTGATGGAATGTACACATTGGCTCAACTATTGGCTCATTAAATGTAAACCAATGCTTAACCTTAGAGCCAAATTCCTTAAAAGCTTTTCTAGCATAATTAGCATAAGCTTCTATAACATCTCTACTTTCCCAACCACCTCTATCACAAAGGTAAGCTGGCATATCAAAATGATAAAGATTAATAAAAATATCTAATCCATTTTCTAAAGCACAATCTATTACGCTATGATAAAATTCTGCTCCCTCAGGATTTATGTTTCCATCTCTATCTAAAAAACGAGACCATTGTATTGATGTTCTAAAAGAATTAAAGTTTAAAGACTTTAACATCTTTATATCATCTTCATATTTATTATAAAAATCATTTCCCACATAACTTCCAACATTATTATGGAACTTATTAATTTCTAAGTCAGAATATCTGTCCCAGAAGCTTGGTAACTTTCCACCTTTGTTATGAGAACCTTCAGTCTGTGGACCAGACATTGCTGCTCCAAAGAAAAAGTCTTTTGGTAATCTACAATCTTTCATAAAAACTTCCCTCCATCAATAAATTAGCTAATATACCCTCTCTCTAAAAGTATTAATAACTCTAATATAGTTAATCCTTATAATGACTATATTTTTAATATCAACACTATTTAGTACAAGCTCTAAAATCACTAGCTAACTTGTCCCTATTTACACTTTTATACTATAATAAATAGCTATATCTGTAAACAATTTCAGGGTTGTTTTCAATTTTTGAAAATTAATCTATTATTAGCACTATTCAATTTACTACTTTATTTTATTTTTTCTAATAAATCATCCTTTATTTTACAATTATCTATTTACTCATAAATCTTATCTATTACTTTCTATAAAGATTGTCTTACCCTGCCAATAAGCCTTTTTATAGTCCATCTACATATCTCTTCAATTCTTCTATTCCTTCAGTAGAATAAGCTGAAACCTTAAAGACCCTACTAACTCCTGCAACTCTTAATTGTTCTTCAATAATATCTATACTATCTTCACACTCACCTATATCAGTTTTAGTTATAATGCCTATAACTTCTCTACCAAAAGTCCCAGCAAATCCAGGTGGCATCATAGAAATAGTATCACCACACTCCTGAACTAAAGCAATTATATTAGCCTCAGCAGCTGTTGTTATTAAAGCACTATAATAATTTCTATTCTCCAAATATTCACCAGGAGTATCAATAGAATCAACATATAAATCTATAGACTGAGTCTTCTTATACTTAATCTCCTCCCCCTGAAGTCTCTGACAAAGAGACGTTTTACCACAACCACTTTTACCTATAAATATAACCTTCTTCATAATCTCACCAACTTTAACTATTAATAAAAATTGCTAATATATAATACTTACACAGGTAGATTAATCTATTTTATATGTTTTAAGGAGGAAATCATATAAATTATATCTTATCTATAAACTACCATATTAAATATTACATATTAGCAATACTTTAAACTTTAATATATTTTAAGACCTTGTTATATTTGTTGCTGTAAACTTAAGCATATCTCCAAGAACCTTCATAACTTCCCTTAAAGATTCTTCAACTGAAGATACAGAACCAACTATAACTAAAGATCCACTAAACCTATCAATAAATCCAATAGACACATCAGAAGCCTTAGTTGCAATATCAGCAGCTATTATAGTCCCTTCACTTGGAGTTATTGTCATTATCCCAATAGATCCCTTTTGATTAGTTACCAAACCTAACTTTTGATACAATTCAGGCACAGGATTAGCAATAACATGAGCCAAAGTAACCTGCTTCCCAGGAACAAACTCCTGAATAATTCTAGTAGTCTCGGATTTTTCAAATATATTATCCACAAATCCCACCACCTTAATTTCCAATTTTCTGGACCTTCGGGGTCCAATTAATACAAGTTCTCTATAAAGTTATCTGATGGATTTGCAATTACTGCTGAATCTAATAACATTCCACTCTCCATCAAGTGTTTCTTTGCATTTTCTACTGACATTTCAACGGCGGATAATTCTCCATTTATAATAAAGAAGCTTTTTCCACACATCCCTCTTGCAAGTCTAACTTCCACAAGAGTAACTGCAGATGTTTTTGCTGCTATATCTGCTGCTTCAATTATAGATGCAACTGAATAGCTCTCAACTATTCCAACAGCTCCCTTAATTTCTACAGATGTACTTCCTGATATTGCACCATATATTTGCTCAGTAGGATTTCCTAATAAAAATGAATCTATCACATTATGCTCAAATCCTATCGTTCCACCTTCTATGGCAGCCTTAACATCTGATAAGTTTCCCTTAAATAATACAATATATTTCCCAGGACATACTGTTGCAGCATGAATAATGTCTATATTTGATGTCTTTGACATTTTATCTGCAGCCATCATCCCTGTTGGAATCTTTAAATATTCAACTAATCCTAATGCACTAACCAAGAATTATCCCTCCCTTCTTATTACTAAATAATCTTTATTTATTTCACTAATAATTCCATCTATAGGACTATGTAAAAATACTCCTAAAGACTTCTCATCTATACTTCCTATAAATTGTCCACTAGTTACCTTATCTCCCTTATTAACAGTAAATGTTACTGGAGCACCTATTGATTGTCTGGCTTTTATAGTTAAAATATTTGGCTCTAAAGTCATCTCATTTAGAGGAGCATCAACGTTGTACTTAGTTAATTTTAACCTTGCAACAACTCTGCCTACAGGCACTCTTCTAAATTCCTTTTCCTCTTTAACCTTACTATCAACCTTTGGTAACTTAACACCATTAGCTCTAAGTCTTCCTTTTAAATCAGCTATAATTGCCTTAGGATTTAATCCTTGATGACAAGAATAAGCTGAACAAAGATTACATTCACAACATGCCAATGCATTTACAAAAACTTCTGAATTATAATCAAGTCCAAAAGCTAACGAATTCATAATTTTATGTGGCTCAATTGAATGTCCTAATAAATTTCTTGGACATAAATCTGTACACATTCTACATTGAGAGCAAACTCCCATGGCTCTCTTTAAAGCAACTTTCAATCTATATTCTCTAAGCTCAATTATTGGATTGTCCATTGGTAATACAAATATACCCTTTGTAGTTTTAGTCACAGTATCATTTAAATTCCCTATTACACCAGTCATTGGTCCACCAACTAAAAGCTTATAACTATCTATAGATGGTCCACCAGCTTCTTTAAGTAAATCACCAAACTTTGTCCCTATTGGAACTCTTAAAGTCTTTGGCTCATTAACCGCTCCACCAACTGTTAAATACTTGTATGTAACTGGCTCCTTCTTTTCCACTGCATTATAAACATTTAACGCTGTTTCAACATTCATAACCATTGCCCCAACATTTATAGGAATTCCACCTTGAGGAACTACCATACCTGTTGTTTCATAAACTAAAACTACTTCATCACCTGCTGGATATCCATCCTTAAGCAATTTCTTTCTAAGTCGTGGGTACTTATAAATAACTCTCTCAATAGCTTCATCAGCATCATGATAATGTTCCTTATAAGCCAATATTCCTTCCTTCGCTCCTACAGCTTCAACAACAAGACTCAATCCTGTCAAAATCTCATCTGTATGAGTTGCTAACAAATTCTGATCAACCCTAAATAAAGGTTCACACTCTGCACCATTTAAAATAACAGTATTTACATCATAAGATAACTTCGCATAAGTAGGGAAACCCGCTCCCCCTGCACCAACTATCCCACTTTCCTTAAGTAAATCCTTTAACTCCTGAAGCACCATATAAAATCACTTCCTTTACCTCTATACCTTATGACCAAACAATTCCATAATCTTTTGCGTAAGCAAAACCATCCTCTTGCCACAGGTAACCACTACCTTTGACGAAGTCAAACCATCACCTTTGCGCAGCAAACCATAACTTCGCTATAAGCGATCATCACCTTGCCGTAGGCAACCATAACTTTACTGCAAGTGACCATCACCTTTTGCGTAAGCAAAACCATCACTAATCAACGATTCCAACAATAGCTGCATCAGCCGGTACCTCTTTATTAAGTCCTAACCTAGCACTAGACCCAGTAGTAACTATAACCTCAGTATTTATCCCAGCTCCTACCCTATCAATTGCAACTATATTCTTCCCATTATTATAATCATCAGCAGGCTTAACTATCAAAAGCTTATACCCCATCAAATTGTCCTCTTTTCTAGTACTAACAACATTCCCAATAACAGTACCAATAAACATTTTTTTCTCCTTTCAAGAAAAAACAAGACTTGTCCAATCTTCATCCTTGTCCAAATCAACCTCTGTTACTTTCTTCATTAACCTTAAGACCTTTTATATCAAATCCCTTAAGAAATTTTTAGTATTTTTTGTTAGTTATGTATGTTTATATTTGATACATACACAGGAATATCATGAACTAACATCTAGAATTTCATTATTTCTGGAATGAAAATTACGTTAAAAAGTTTGTGCTGTTTTTTTAATGAAGCTCCTTCTCCTAACGTCGAATGAGTAAGTTCGATTAACAAAATTAAAATTTTGAATCTCACTTAAGTTCACAAACTTTAGTAATTCTCATGTAAGAAATAATAGAAATTCTTATGCTAGTGAATTAATTCCGAAGTATGAAGCAAATATAAACATTTTTCTAACATTAAATAATTTCTACAAAGCTTCCATTTTTGATTCCTAATGCATTAGCTTCATCTGTATCTATATGCATTTCAAAGTGGAAATCTTCTCTTACTCTAACGTCTACGTTTTCTAATATTCCAGCTCTATCGCCTTTTATTCTTACAGATACAACTCCTTCTCCAATTCCAAGTCTCTTAGAATCTTCTGGATGCATATGTATATGTCTTTTAGCAATAATACATCCTTCATCAATTCTTACAGTACCCTTTGGTCCTACTATAGTTATTGAAGCAGAAGACTTAGTATCTCCTGAAAGTCTAACAGGAGCCTTAACCCCTAAGGTTATTGCATCTGTAGCTGATATCTCAACTTGAGTTTCTTTTCTTACTGGTCCTAAAATTCTTACTTTTTCAATACTTCTTAACTTAGGTCCAACTATTGTAACAAGCTCCTCTGATGCAAACTGATCTCCCATTAGATATTTCTTAACATTTAACTCATACCCATTACCAAATAAAACTTCTAAATGTTCCTTTGATAAGTGTATATGTCTTGCAGAAACCCCAACCTTCACCTCTTTTTTAGATGAAGGTTGTTCATTTTTCAATACGTCCATTACTTTTTCAGTTATAAGCTGTACTAATGTTTCGTTCATTTAAATCACCAAACCTAACTAAAATTAAGCTTGTTTTGGTAAAATTGATTCTACAGTTGAATGTGGTCTTGGAATTACGTGAACCGCAACTATTTCACCTAATCTTGAAGCAACCTCTGATCCAGCTTCAACAGCAGCCTTAACAGCTCCAACATCTCCTCTTACCATAACAGTAACTAATCCAGATCCTATTTTTTCAGTTCCTACTAATTCAACATTTGCAGCCTTAACCATTGCATCTGCACCTTCTATAGCAGCTACTAATCCTCTAGTTTCTAACATTCCTAATGCTTGTTGTCCCATTTTAATTCCTCCTAAATTCTCATCTTTTTTATTAAAAACTTCTTCTTTATTAATCTCTAAAATAATCTCATCTTCAGCCTTATCTTCCTTGCTGACTACTTCAACAACTTCAGCTTCTTTTACATCAATTCCATCTTGAACAATATCATCTTTATTTACAGCATCTACTGCTTTTGATTCTTCAATATTAACTTCCTCTACCTTTGAAGCATCAACCTTAACCTCTTCTACTTTAACATCTTCAACCTTAGCCTCTTCAACTTTAGCTTTAGACTTTTTAGGCTCTTTTACATCTTTCTTAGCAGATGTTTTTCTGCCTCTTTTAGGCTTTTTTTCTACAGACTCTTCAGTTGATTTTTCAATATTCTTTTCATCCATAAACTATCATCTCGCTTTGTTAAATTTCAAGCTACTCCTATCTAGCAAAGCCATTATTTCTTCATGTGGTCTTGGAATCACAGCATGAGCAACACATTTAGTTATAGAATCTGCAGTTCTCGTTCCAACCTCAACAGCAGCTTGAACATCTTCCACAGAACCTTCTACAACTATTGTTACTAATCTTCCACCAAGCTTCTTCTCCATAGTCTTAAACTTAACATTAGAAGTCTTAGTCATACTGTCCAAAGCCTCAACCGAAGCCACAACCCCAACAACCTCAACTATACCTATTGCATTCATTACAACCACCCTAATTTCAAAACACTTTTTTTAAACTTAAACCTTCACCTTTGATGAAGTCAAACCTTTCACCTGACGCAGTCACCTTTCACCTCGATGCAGTCGACTACCCTAATGTAGGTAATATTTTTTCTACATCTCCATTTGGTCTTGGAATTACATGTACAGCAACTAACTCACCTAAATTAGCTGCAGCGCTTGCTCCAACTTCTGTAGCAGCCTTAACAGCTCCAACATCTCCTCTTACCATAATAGTTACTAATCCAGATCCAATCTTTTCAGTTCCAATTAAAGTTACGTCTGCTGCCTTAACCATTGCATCTGCTGCCTCTATAGCTGCTACTAATCCTCTTGTTTCTACCATTCCTAAAGCTTCTTGTTTCATAATAAAATCCTCCTAAATCTTTCTTTTTAATATTTTAATTCGATAATTTTTATAATAAATTTTAATTTAATACATAATATAATCTTTTCAACTTAACCCAATCAGCCATCTCTATTCTTAACTAAACTGATATCGGGTCTTTTAAGTTATCAAAGTCTTCTCTTTTCATATGCCAACTAGATTACTTTTGATATTTTGAGCTAGCAAAACCTTCTCTTTTCATATCATAACTAGATGACCTTTGGTCTTTTGCGCTAGCAAAACTATTGCCCTCAGCGAAGCTGAAATTAGGACTTTTGCGCCAGCAAAACCTGCTCTTTTCATATCATAACTAGATGACCTCTGGTCTTTTGCGCTAGCAAAACTTTTGGTCTCAGCGAAGCTGAAATTGGGACTTTTGCGTCAGCAAAACCTTCCTCTACCCTATACAGCTTGTATCTACAAACCCTTTAATTCCTTCATCTACTCTAGGTATTACATAACTACAACTAACTCCAGAAACCTTATTAGCTGCCGCTATTCCAGCTTCAATAGCCATTTCAACATCACTTACAGTACCTTCAAACTTTATTACAATAAGAAGTGGTACCTCAAGCTTGTCAGCATTGCCAGGTTTATTCTTATCTATAGTAACAATCCTAACATCCCCAGCCTTACAAGCAGCATCAGCAGCTACCAGTGCTGTAGTTAAACCAAACACCTCTAATAATCCTAAAGCCTTCACCCTATAGCACCTCACTCAAATAATTCTTCTTGCTCTTTAACGAAGTCAAATCTTTCTTATCACCAAATATTACTCTTGGATTTTTGCGTCAGCAAAACCATAGCTATCACTGACGGTAACCTTTCTCTTCAGCTCTAGCTGACCTTCCCCTATTTGCGAAGCAAATCCTTTCACCTTTGGCGCAAGCCAAACTTTTCACTTCACCGTAGGTGACTTTTCCCCTTTGACGAAGTCAAACTTTTCGCATCAGCGAAGCTGACATTGGGACTTTTGCGCCAGCAAAACTTTTCTCCTCACCGAAGGTGACTTTTCACCTCAGCGAAGCTTACCTTTCCCCTCGCCTCAGTCGACTACTTATTTATAATCGCTATCTTTATTCCTTCTTGTCTAATATTTGTTTCAAGCGCTTCTTGTAATTGCTCTAATGGGAACTCATGAGTTATAAGTTCTTTTATTGGTAATCCAATTCCATTAGCTCTCTTTAAGAAATCAAATGTTGTTAAGTAATCTTGTGGTGTATAAACCCAAGAACCTACAGCTGTAATTTCTTTATTACAAAGGTCAAAGTGTGGGTTGATTGTAGCATCTCCATTATTTACGAAGAATCCTACTTCACATAGTCCTCCACCTCTCTTAACAAGCTTCCAAATTCCTGCATGAGCCTTTGGCGATCCTGTACATTGGAAAGCAAAATCTGCTCCAAGTCCATCTGTTAAGTCTTTTATTTTCTCTATAGTTTCATCAAATGAACTGCTCTTCATTACATTTACAGTTGCAGTTGCACCTAATCTCTTAGCCATTTCTAATCTCTTTTCATTTCCATCAAGAGCTATTATGTTTTCAATACCCATAGTTCTTAATACGCTAAGTAATAATAATCCTATTGGTCCACAACCTTGAACTAAAACCTTAGAGTTAAACTTCAAAAGTCCAGTTGTCTTAGCTCTTTCAACAGCATGTACAACAACTGCTGCTGGTTCTATTAATACTCTTGAGTGTAAATCCATATCAGATACATTAAACACTGTTGAGTTCTTTCTTATTACTATATAATCACCAAACCATCCATTTAAATGAACATTGTCATCACTTATTAATCCATATATACCTTGATTTTCACAAAGGTTAGTTCTTTCAGGATGTTGTAAACATGTTGGACACTCTCCACAAGGAATAATACAAGTTACTATCTTATCTCCAACCTTAAGTGATTTTCCTGCCGAATCTCTCTTGATGTTTTTACCTATCTTTATTATTTCACCAGTTCCTTCGTGTCCAAGAACTACTGGAATTAATTCAAATGGGTCATTCTTATATTCATGTACATCTGTACCACAAATTCCACAACCTTCAACCTTAACTAACATTTCATCATCGCTAATTTCAGGTATGTTGAATTCTTTTATTTCAATTCTTTCCTTAGCTGTCATCATACCAACCTTTGCAGTGTTAGCATTAGAAACAGCCTTTGGAGCTTCAGCCCCTGTAGTCATTTCTTGAAGTATACTTTTAACTATAGCTTCAATATTTATATTATTAATTTCCATATCCCTCTCCCCCTTCATTTCTCTTTATTGAAATCAAACTATTGCTTCTCCACAGCCACTCTCAAAAATTTGTGTAGTAAATCTCTTGGTCTCAGCGTAGCTGACCTCTGGACTGCCGTAGGCACATTTGGACATTTGCGTCAGCAAATCTTTTTAATTACTTACTCACCTTAATTTATACCTACAAATCACATTTGACTATTTAACTAAGCCAAATTACTTACCTGCCATATTAATTCTTTGACATTTACGTAAGTAAATCTCTTGGTCTCAGCGTAGCTGGCCTCTGGACTGCCATAGGCACATTTGGACATTTGCGTCAGCAAATCCTTTCCCTTGCCGCAGGTCACTTTTCTCCTTTGCGCTAGCAAACCATCTCTACTTTATTGAAAGTGAATCCTTAAGCACACATCTCCTTGCCTTAGTAAATGTCTTTGCTGAACTTAATCCTTCACCAGTTTTACTTGCAATTGTGAATGTTGGATAACCTTCAGCCCCTACCCCTAAAGCAGAATATGATGGTGCATTCTTAACAAATATTGCAGTATCAACTTCTCTTGCAAAGTAAGTTAACCTATCTATATTCTTTGAGTGCATATGAGCTGAATGTCTATTTCCATGTTCTAACTCAACAGCAACTTCTACAGCTTCTTCAAAGTCCTTAACTGTTACTATTCCTAGTATTGGCATCATTAACTCTTCAACTACTAGTAAATGCTTTTTACATCCTTTAAAGATAATGCATCTTACTGAATCTTCAGCATAAACTCCTATAGCATCTAAGATAACCTTTGCATCTCTACCAACAAACTTTCTATTTAAAATTCTCTTATCACCTTTTTTAATTAGAACTGTATCTACTAGCTTTTTAACTAGATCTGGATCTTCTAAAAGATAAGCCCCATTCTTTTGCATTTCTACTATTAATTCATCACAGATTTGCTCAACAGCTACTACTTCTTTTTCAGCTATACAAGGTAAGTTATTATCAAAAGTTGCCCCATCTATAATATCTCTTGCTGCTGCTTTTATATCTGCTGTTTCATCTACTATTACAGGAGGATTTCCTGCTCCAGCACCTATAGCTCTCTTTCCTGATGAACAAGCTTGTTTAACAACTCCAGGTCCACCAGTTGCTGATATAAAAGGTACATCCTTGTGATTCATTAATGCTGAAGTTATCTCAATGCTTGGATTATCAAAAGTAACTACTATGTTCTTTGGTCCCCCAGCTTCTATTGATGCTTCATTTACTAGCTTAACTGCAAACTTAGAGCATTCCTTAGCACCTGGATGTGGTGCAAATACTACTGTATTTCCTGCTGCTATCATTCCAATAGAGTTACAGAAAACTGTAGCTGTTGGATTTGTTGATGGAGTTATAGCTGCAATTACACCAAATGGTCCTTGCTCTACTAAAGTTAATCCACCATCTCCACTCCAAGCTGTAGTTGTTAAATCTTCAGTCCCTGGAGTTTTTTCTGCTACTAATAAATGCTTTGTTATCTTATCTTCAACTCTTCCCATACCTGTTTCATCAACAGCCATCATTGATAATCTCTCAGCGTATGTTAAGCACTTTTCTCTAATTTTTTGTATTATCTTTTCTCTATCTTTAATTGAAAGAGTCTTTAATTTCTTATAAGCTTCTTTAGCTGCTGCTACTGCTGAATCTACATCACTAAATATGTAATCCTCATGACTCTTACAGCTACCATCACCTTTACAGCTACCCTTGCCACCACATCCACCATTACAGCCACATTTTTTATCTGCAACAACTTCAGTCTTAGACATTTCCTTCATTATCTTAGCCACAATCTCTTGCACTAATTCTGTACTAGTCTCCATACTACTCCCTCCCATCTCATTTCTCTTTGACTAAATCAAACTCTTACACCAAATCACACTTTGCTTTTTAACAAAATCAACTCTTGCTCATTTGCGAAGCTGACTTATAAACTGTAGTAGTCACCTTTGGACATTTGCGTAGCAAATCTTCTTGGACTGCCGTAGGCACATCTGGACATTTGCACAGCAAATCCTTTCCCCTTTGCATAAGCAAACTTTTCCCCTACCGAAGGTACTTTTCACCTCAGCGCTAGCTGACCTTTCCCCTTTGCATAAGCAAACCTTTCACTTACTGAGGGTACTTTTCACCCTTTGACGAAGTCAACACATATCGCTCTGCCTTATCAACTCTTGCTCTCAGCGAAGCTGACTTATGAACTATAGTAGTCACATTTGGACATTTGCGTAGCAAATCTTCTTAGACTGCCGTAGGCACATCTGGACATTTGCGCCAGCAAATCCTATCCTCTTTGTGCAGCAAACTCACTCCATATTTCTTTTCCGATATAAGCTAACTTATTATCGTAGTCAGCAGTTCCTCCACTTACTCCAACAGCTCCAACAACTTTTCCACCAATCTCTAAAGGAAATCCTCCTGGGAAAGTTACTATTCTTCCATTGTTAGTGTTCATAATTCCAAAAAGTTCTCCACCGTCTCTTGATAACTCCTTAAGCACTTCTGTGGATAATCTTACAGTTGCACTTGTGTAAGCTTTATTAACCGCTATATCATAACTTGCAGGAAGTGCTCCATCCATAAAATGAACTGCTATTGGAAGTCCCCATTCATTAGCTATAGCTATTACAATAGGTGTTCCTAACTCTTTTGCAGCATTCTCAACTTCCTTCATAACTTTCGTTGCTATATCTAGATTAAGATATTTTAAACTACTCATACCAATCACCCTTTAGTGGAATTTTCTTAATATACCTTCCTACATCAAGCCCAAATTCCTTAGCTATTTTTTTATTACTAATAGTGACTTTAAAATTTACTACCCCCTTAAAATCACTAGATTTAAGTTCTACATTATTCTGATTCAACTCTATAGCCATGTTAAAAGGAACCTTTGCAAGGTTTAATTCACCAATCAGCTCCAGAGCCAAAACTTCATATCTTATATTCTGTTCCTCAAGACCATCTAACACAAAACCTAAATACACATTATTTTTATCTGAATAAACCTTCAAAAAATTATTATCCATTCTAATGCTTGTCCTCACATCATCCTCTTTAAGGTAAACTCCTATTTTCAAAGAAAATCCTTTCACCTTTTCCGCAAAGAAAAACTTTCACCTCACCGAAGGTAATCTTTCCCCTTTTCGAAGCAAATTATCGCTCTGCCTTATCAACTCTTGGTCTCAGCTAAGCTGACTTATGGACTACCGTAGGCACATTGGGACATTTGCTCCAGCAAATCTTCTCATCCTAGCAAAATAACCTTTGGACATTTGCGTAGCAAATCTTTTGGACTGCCGTAGGCACATTGGGACATTTGCGCCAGCAAATCTTTTCCCCTTGGCGAAGCAAACCTTTCCCCTCGACGCAGTCGACCTCTTACGCCAACCAATCCAACACCAATCCTGTTGACACTGCATGTCTTGGTCCTTCTGTATTTCTTATATTTCCTGACCCTGCTATAATTCCGTAATTTGAAAGTTCCAAAGATACCATATCTGGTACCTCAAAGTCTAAGGCTGATCCTCCTACTAAAACTACATTAGGTATTGAATAAAGATTTCCCATATCACTTACTATCTTTAATCCTCTAATTATATTTTTAATAAAAATCTCTTCCTTAGCTCTTCGTCTTACCTTAATAACTCTTTCTATAGTTACATCATTATATATAGGAAGCAATTCATCATCTTTTACTACAACTACTCTTCCATAAAGCTTTGAGTTTAATGGTTTATCGTAAAATCTTACCTCTCCATTTTCTAACCTAAGAGTATAAAGTGATTCAACCTTACCAACTATATGCTTCTTAACCTCTTCAGCTAAGTTCCTATCATTTAGTCCAAGCTCTAGATTAATCATCATTGTCACTAACTCTCCAGCTCCTGCTAGATGTATAGTTTTTACTGTACCTTTTTCATCTAACAGTGCTACATCAGTGGACCCTCCCCCCATATCTACAATAGCTATAGGAAGTTTTGTACCTCTTGTAGTCAATGCTCCAATTGATGCCATAACAGCTTCAACTCCATTTATTTCAACCTTTACTTTAAAGTAATCTTCAAGCTCCTCTTTAATCTTCATAAGTGGTAGTTTTTCAGTTTTAACCATAGCTGCTATTGCAACAGCCTTTTCTCTATATCTTTCTCCTGCTATTCCACCTTTAATTTCTAACGGAACTGTTGTATCTATTGCCAATAAATCTTTTATTTTAACCTTTTCCATATCTAAGCCTGTTAATTTAGCCATAGAATCTTTTATAGATTTAATCATAAAAGATATATTAGTCGCTCTTTCACCTTCAATATCCTTTATCTCACCAACCTGTGATAATTTTCTCATGATATTGTAAGCTCCAGAATTTATATCAATTTCTTCAATAGACTTATTTCCTATTATCCTAAGCTTTCCAGCCTTAACCTTCTGCTCTTTTACTTCACCTGATGGAGTCCTAATAACTACACCAGATCTAAGTCCAATTAACCCTTTAGCTATAGGTGTGATTTTCTTAGTTTCCTCTGGGTTTAAACCAAAGATACCTGCAATTCCATATGGATTACATAAAACCTTTAAAGTTTTTCCTGACTTTGCAACTTCAATGGCAGCTTTTCTCCCTATGGGAACTTTTTCTATCTTTTGCACTTCATCTATAACTGGTATTTTTTTATCTAACCTATTATTTAGAAGCACACCTTCATCTTCTTTTAATATAACCCCTGTTATATTCACACCATTTTCAACTAATTTATTTATTAATTTTGAAGAATTATCATAATTAAAGTTTTCATCAATAACTACGATATATTCCTTATTAGAATCATCAGCTTGTACTTTATCAAATTCATAAACTCCATAACTTGGTAAATCGCTATTTTTATCCACATTATTCCATAAGCTCATATGATTTTGTCCACAGTATTTTCCACTTAATGTTTCTAATTTTATTGTTTCTCCAAAAGCTACCCCAAAACCACCTGGAGTATCTGGATTATGTCCAATCATTGCAGAATCTGTTATTATCGTTTCTGATATTGTCTCCATGGCACTTTCACCTATAACTGGTGATGCTTCATTTATCTTTATAAGGTCAATATCATTAACTCTTAAGTTTGCTTTATCTAAAGCTCCCTGTATACAAACTCTAACACCTGTTACATTATCTCTAGTTCCTTTTACCCCTGTTGTTTTTACCCGATTTGAACTTATATACTTTATATTTTTTAAACTCTCATATATCTCACAAATAGTAACTTCTGTTGATGAATTACCAATATCTACACCACATATTATTTTTCCTATTTTAATATCCCTCTCTTACTGTATACATTTACAGCATCCATAATAAGATTACTACAAGCTATAGCATTATACTTGTCTCTTATTTCCTTTGCCTTATTAAGAAGCTCTTCCTTTGTACTTCTGTTAGGCCTTAACATGTTATAGATAATTAGTAACTCTTCATCTGGTATATCAACAAGTTCAGAAGCTCTCTCAAAATTTTCTCCTAATTGAGTTCTACCTTCTTGCCTTGCTATTTCACCTTGAAGCCTTAATGTTTCCTTAGATATCTTTATATCTTCACCAGTTACTCTTCCATTAATAACTTCATCAATAGTTATTTGGTCTATTGATTTTCCACTTTTACTCTTTATATCTATGTCACTTTTACTTAATGGATATTTCATATAAGCTCCTCCAATGGTATTTCTATTGATTTAGCTCCTCTTACTACCTTTTCAGTATCTTTTATATGAAAAAGAGCTGCTTTTACTTGAAATTTTGGTCTGCTCATACAATCACTTTTTACTCTTATAGGTATTGGATTATCAAGCTTTGCATACTTTGCTGCATTCTTGCCTATATTCCTATATGTCTTTAAATCTATAAGTGGTGCTTGTGGAAATAATTCTAAGTTACTTAATGGATATAAATCCTTTTGATGAATTACTGCTGTTCCTTTAGCTTGAAGACCTATTCCTATACCTGAGCCACTAAGTGTAGCTGCTTCTTTTCCTATAAAAGCAACATCTGCACTTGTAAAAACTTTAATAACTCTAGCTTTTAAGCCTTCTTCTTCAATTCCAGCAACTATTTCTTTAATTACATCTTTGTGATTTGCTCCAGATAAAGTTTGCTTTACTTCTTGATTAAATGTTGGACTAATACCTATTACGACCTCATCCTTACCTTCACCAATCTCTGCTTGCTTTTCTTCAATAGCCCTTTGGAACAGATTATCTAAAGATACCTTATTATTATTTTTTAATTCTTCTATTACTAATTGTGTAATTCTCTCTACTAATACACTTTGGTCCATCTCATACCTCCTAACCCTAATAGGAGTTTCTATCTATAATATTATTTAATTTTTTAACCTTTTCCCATTCTTCACCGTCTAATCTATATCCAGTGCCAGGTCCAAGATAATCATTTTTATTATTAATTGCAGATATTACATTGAATTCTTCATCAAGTATTGCTGATGTTTGGAGATAATCCCCTGAAACCCTTTGCTTAAGCATTTCCAATATGTCACTTGCCACATCTCTATGCCCTGCATTTATCAGAGCTCTTACTATATCAATACCTGTAATACCTTTTTTCATTAATTGTTCGATAGCTTCAAAATCCTTTATAACATCTCTATCTGGAACATCATTGCTTCCATGTGCATAAGCTGCAGCTATAACTTCTTCATCTTTAACAACTGCTAAATCAAGTTCTCTAAATAAATCTTGAATTACCTTTGCTGCCTTTAGTCTAACCTTTATAACTTCCTCTTCTTTAACTGGTCTTAATCCACCATCAACTCTTAAATCTCTTTGAAGTACGTTGTAATCATCAAAATCTTCAGCATCGAAGTTTGAACCTGCAAACATATTGTCATAGTTAGGTGTTCCACTATATCCTGAGAATATAAAGTCTGTTCCAGGTAAGAATTGCATCAATAACCTTGCTGTTCTTCTTATATCACTATGAGAAAATGTTTGGTCATTTGATGATGCCACTTCCAAATCAAGCATTGCTGCTATAAGATTTTCACCTAATACTGCTCTTATACCTGATGGTACCGATGAGGTAACCCCTATAGTAGATACTGAACCATTTTGTATTCCTTGTGACCCAGCTCCCTTAGTAACCATCAAACATCTTGTTTCTAGGTAAAGCATTGATTTTTTATCTGCATCACCCATTAAAACTTCTGAACCAGTACCTGAAGTAAACCTAGTTTTTAATCCTCTTGAAGCATATGCTGCATTTAAAAATGCCTTTGAATATGGAGTATCATCTCCATCTATAAATACATTTTCTGTACCATATACAGACATTGTCTCTGCATATGTTGTAAATCCTCTCATGCCAAGCTCTAATTCAGTAGCTTCCTCAACGGCGCATTGAGTTAAAACTCCCTTTTTACCTATTTGAGAACCTATGAATAAAGCTATTGCATTAAAAGGTGCATATCTAACTATCCCAACTGTTGTTTCCTCTTCCCTAAATCCTCTTAATGCACCTTCTGCTGCATCTGCTGCTATAAGTAAAGGATTGTCCTTTAAATTAGTTATATGTGCTTGGTTAGCAGGAGTTTTCCTAGCCCTAACCTTTTGCATAGCCATCATCATTTCAACAACATTAAGATGATTAACTATTTCTAATATCTTAGCCGGTGTAAAACCTTTTACTATCCTTATGATGGCCTCTCTTGGAGTTACTGTATCAACAAGAAGTCTTGCAAATAATAATGAGTCTAACTCCATAGCTTCCTTTGCCATTTCCTTATCTATAGCATAATCAGCTATGAAATAATCAAGAAAGTCAAAATCTTCTCTCTTCTTTCCATCAAGCTCAGTTATCACATTTCCTTCTATTTTTATCGAAGGTTCTGGATCATAAGGACTTCTCATCGCTACAAACCCTTTTTCAGGCCATTCTTCCATGAAAACATCCTGATTTATAGGTCTTTTTCCTAAAGTTTCAAATCTCTTTGATCTCATTTTTCACTATTTACCTAAAATCTTAGAAGTAACTTCTTTAGCAATCTTAGCTATAAGATCTTCATCAACTGCTGGTTCTTCATTATTAGCTTTGCATGTACATGCTCCACCTTTTTGGCATAAAGCTGGATGTTTTCCTGTTAAGTTCATTGCTTTTCTTATATCTATTAACTTATCAACTTGAGTGTTGTCTAATACTTGAGGTTGTCCGATTTGGCTAGAGATAAACATTAACTTAGCATAGAATTCTAAAGATTCCATTTTGAAGTATGCTGCCATTAAGTCTGGTCCGTAAGTTAATGCACCATGGTTTTCTAAAAGAACTGCATCATAGCATTGTAAATACTTAGCTACTGCATCTGGAATTTCTTCTGTTGATGGAGTACCATATTCAGCTATTGGAACTGCTCCTAAAGCTATAACCGCTTCTGGCATTATTGGCTTATCTAGTGGAATTCCTGCTATAGCATAGCTTGTACCATAAGGTGGATGAGCGTGTACTACTGATTTTACGTCTGGTCTTTCTTTATATACTCTTAAATGCATCTTTACTTCTGAAGATGGCTTAAACTTTCCATTAGCTTGAAGTACATTACCATTCATATCAACCTTACAAATCATATCTGGAGTCATATACCCTTTTGAAACTCCTGTTGGTGTACAAAGTACTTCCTTATCATTAATTCTTACTGAGATATTACCATCATTAGCAGCTACAAAGCCGTTTTGGTATATTCTCTTACCTATTTCACAAATTTGTTTTTTGATTTCATATTCTGAAAACATAAATTCCCCTCCCAATTAACCTTTATTTGATTTTATTTCTGTTTATCTGTATTTATGTTTGTTTTTATCTTTGTTTATCTTTATTTTACCAATATAAGTATTCATAGTCAATATTAGGTGAGATATTTTCTTTATTTATTATTGTTAAAATTTAGTTTTCTTTAAAATACAAAACACTTAAGAACAGTTTTTCTCTTCTCAAAAGTAGACTTTTCCTTATTTTTAAGGCATTTAAAACACATTTTATGTTGCAAATTGATAATTTTTGTTTAATATGTTGTTTTTGATACAAATTCAACATAAAACTTTAAGCATTCCCAAAATCTGTACTTTATAAATTCAACCTAAATCCAAATTAATATGATTAATAACCATATTGTTAATCCTTTTTAAACAAAAAAAATGCCTGTAGTATAAATTAATCTATTCATACTACAAGCATATTTACTAACAACTAAGTGAATACTTCACATTTACTTTCGATATTAGCCAATTCCCTTGGACATTTGCGCCAGCAAATCCTTTGACCTCAACGTAGCTGACTTTCGGACATTTGCGTCAGCAAATCTCTTAACCTCTGTATAACTAACTTTGGGACATTTGCGCCAGCAAATCTTTTGCCCTCAACGTAGGCTACTTTTGGACATTTGCGCCAGCAAATCTCTTAACCTCTGTATAACTAACTTTGGGACATTTGCGCTAGCAAATCTTTTGCTCTCAGCGTAGCTGACTTTTGGACTTTTGCGTCAGCAAAACCTTTCCCCTAATCACAAATTACCCATTGCAAATATTTACTTTAACATCATTTTCTCTTAATACTTTTTCCCATTTCTTTGATAATGGTTCATCCGTATATAAATAGTCTATCTGATCAAAATCAACTATATTTACGAAGGAGCTTCTATCAAACTTCATAGAATCCACAACTAAGAATACCTTATCTGCAGATCCTGCCATAAGCTTCTTAACTTCAGCTTCTTGTTCGTTAGAATCCATTACTCCTCTATTTATATCCATACCTTTACAGCATATTATAGCTTTATTTACATAATAATTTTGAATTACACTTTCAGACCACTTTCCAACAAATGATTTAGCACTTTCTCTAAAGCTTCCACCTGCTAATATAAGATTTACATCTTTAGTATCCTGTAACTCAATTAATACCTTTAATGAATTTGTAATTATGGTAACTCTCTTCTTGCTTTTCTTTATACATTTTGCAACATAGAAAGCAGTTGAAGATGAGTCTAGCATTAATGTATCACCTTCTTGTATGCTTTGGGAAACTTGTTCAGCAATCTTCATCTTACCTTCTTTATTAGATATTTCCCTCATATCTACTGGCATATCTACATTAGTGCCTTGATTAATTATCGCACCACCATAAGTTCTTTTTAGTATTCCTTGCTCTTCTAACTTTTCTAAGTCACGACGAATAGTTTCTTCAGTCACAGAAAAATTAGCAGCCAATTCCTGCACTAAAACCTTCTTTTTATCCTGGATGATGTCAACAATCTTCTGTCTTCTAACTATTGCTAACACTAACTTCACAACCTTTTCTTTATTCTATCTTTAAATTATACCTGAAATTTTGTAAATTTAAAGTATATTTTTCAATTTTTGATATAGTATTAGTTAGACTGTTATTGTTTTTAACTGTTATGATAATTACAATTTACTCTAAGACAACCTCTTGAGAATATACTTCACAGCTGAATGCATTAAAGATAAGTTCTCTACCTTCTTCAATAGATTCTATCTCATTATTTGCTATAGCTTGTATCATAACATTTCCTAATACAGCAGCTTCAATAGGTCCTGCTATTAAAGTTTTTTCTGTTCTCTTCATTGTTAACTCACATAAAAATTTATCTTGGATTCCTCCACCAACAACGTTGATACCTGGAATCTCTCTTCCTGAAATCTCTTCTAATTCTTCTATTGTTGCTTTGTACTCACTAGTCAATCCATTATATATAGCCATAGCTATTTCCCCTAACTCTGTAGGTTCGCCTTGTCCATGTTCCATACAATATTCTTTAATTGATTTAATCATATTCTTTGTATTCATAAGTCTTGGGTCATTTGTATTAACTTTAAATGTACAATCTTCATACTTTTTAGCTTCTCTAATTATATCTGGGAATCCTATTTCCTCATGGAATTCACACCAGTTCTTTCTTAATTGTTGAAGTAACCATGTACCATTTATATTTTTTAATAACCTTATCTTATTTCCTACTCCACCTTCATTAGTTAATGATGCTTTAAATGTTTCTTCACTAATTATTGGTGAATCTATCTCTAACCCTAGAAGTGACCATGTTCCAGAGCTTAAAAATGCATTACCTTTATTTTTAAATGGTGTACCTGCCACAGCTGATGCAGTATCATGTCCACCAATCGCTATTACAGGAACTCTCTCCATTCCTGTTTCATCCATTACTTCATCTGTTAAATACCCATAAGTTTCTCCTGGCTCAATTATATCATTAAAGATATTTTCAGGAATTCCTAATGCATTTATTAGTTCCTTATCCCAAGTTCTATTTTTCATATCTAAAAGTCCTGAAGTTGATGCTATTGTAAATTCATTTTTCTTTTCATTAGTTAAATAATATGCAAAAAGGTCTGGCATAAATAATAAAGAATCTGAATTCTCTAAAATCGTATTTCTTTTTAATCTATCACCAACAAGTTGGAATGCTGTATTAAAAGTATTATTCGAAATACCAGTTCTTAAATAAAGACTTTCTAAATCAATTTTCTTTTCAACCTCTTTTACGCCTTCATAATTTCTTTCATCTCTATAATGCATAGGCATCCCAATTAAATTATTATCTTTATCTAAAAGGCCATAATCAACTCCCCATGTATCTATTCCAATAGAAGTTATTTTTGTTCCTGATGCTACTACTTTTTTAAGAGCTGTCTTAGTTTCATTTAATAATCTAGGAAAATCCCAAACATATTTATCTCCTAAGAAAACTGGTTCATTAGGAAATCTATGTATCTCCTTCATATCAATGTAGTCCTTTTCAATCTTAACCAAAATAGCTCTTCCTGAAGATGCTCCAAAATCAAATGCTAAAAAATTGCTCATAAATTCATATACCCCCGCTTAACTTTATGTAAATATTTACCTGTGTATTTATATAATACAACATAAAAACAACATAAACAATATTTTTTACATGTTTTTTTCTGTGTTTATTTTGGTTTTGATTGACTTGTCCATTTTTTTGTTGTAAACTAATTATTGTAAAATATGTATACGTTTAGAATGTATATGTTTTAAATATGGGAGGGTTAGAATTATGGGATTAAATACTAAATATCCAAAGATAGGTATTAGACCTACTATTGATGGTAGAAGATTAGGTGTTAGAGAATCATTAGAAGAACAAACTATGAATATGGCAAAGCAAGTTGCTGATTTATACTCTTCTACATTAAGATATCCAAACGGTGAAGCTGTAGAATGTGTTATTGCAGACTCTACAATAGGTGGAGTTGCTGAAGCAGCTAGATGTGCAGATAAATTTGCAAAAGAAGGCGTAGGCTTAACTCTTACTGTAACTCCTTGCTGGTGTTATGGTAGTGAAACTATAGATATGGATCCACATAGACCAAAGGCTATCTGGGGATTCAATGGTACTGAAAGACCTGGTGCTGTTTACTTAGCTGCTGCTCTTTCTGGACATAGCCAATTTGGATTACCTGCTTTCGGTATATATGGAAGAGATGTTCAAGATGCTAACATGACAGAAATACCTGAAGATGTTAAAGAAAAATTATTAAGATTTGCAAAAGCTGGATTAGCTGTTGCTCAAATGAAAGGAAGATCATACCTTTCAATTGGATCTGTTTCAATGGGTATTGCAGGTTCAATTGTTGATCAAAAGTTCTTCCAAAAATATCTTGGAATGAGAAATGAATATGTTGATATGAGTGAAATCAACAGAAGACTTGATAGAGGAATATATGACCCAGTTGAATACGAAAAAGCTTTAGCATGGGTTAAAGAAAACTGCAAAGAAGGAACAGATAAAAATGCTCCTGAAAATCAAAGAACTAGAGAAGAAAAAGATAAAATTTGGGAAACTGTTGTTAAGATGACTCTTATTGCAAAAGACTTAATGGTTGGAAACCCAAGACTTGCTGAATTAGGATTTATTGAAGAATCAGAAGGTCATAATGCTATAGCTGGTGGATTCCAAGGTCAAAGACACTGGACAGACCATATGCCAAATGGTGACTTTATGGAAGCTATACTTTGCTCTTCATTTGACTGGAATGGTATAAGAGAAGCTTATGTATTAGCTACAGAAAACGATTCATTAAACGGTGTTGCAATGTTATTTGGTCACCTTTTAACAAATACAGCTCAATTATTCTCAGACGTAAGAACTTACTGGTCTCCAGATGCAGTTAAGAGAGTTACAGGAAAAGAATTAACTGGACGTGCTGCTAACGGTATTATCCACTTAATAAACTCAGGGGCTACTACTATAGACGCTACTGGAAGACAAACTGATAAAGAAGGAAATCCAGCATTAAAACCATTCTGGGAAATCACAGAAGCTGAAGTTAATGATTGCTTAGAAGCTACAACATGGTGGCCAGCAGTTCACGAATACTTCAGAGGAGGCGGATATTCTTCTAAATTCTTATCAAAAGCTGGAATGCCAATGACAATGTCAAGAATATGCTTAGTTGATGGATTAGGACCTGTTCTTCAAATAGCTGAAGGTTATACTGTTGAATTAGATCCAGAAGTTCACCAAACTATAGATAATAGAACAGATTCATCATGGCCAACAACTTGGTTTGCTCCAAACCTAACTGGAGAAGGTGCATTCAAAGATGTTTACTCAGTAATGAATAACTGGGGAGCTAACCACGGTGCTATATCATATGGACACATAGGAGCTGACCTAATAACTATGGCTTCAATGTTAAGAATTCCAGTTGCTATGCACAACGTACCAGAAGAAAAAATCTTCAGACCAAGTACTGCTGGAATGTTTGGAACTAAAGACTTAGAATCTGCAGACTTTAGATTCTGTCAAAACTTTGGCCCTTTATATAAATAAAATAGATTTGCTATCGCAAATGTCCAAGATGTCGACTTCGTCGAGTTCAAATGTGCCTGCGGCAGTCCAAGAGATTTGCTTCACAAATGCGCAATATTCGCTATCGCAAATATTCAATGTGGCTTTGGCTCATTTATAACTATTAATAATACATTTGCTAATAATTATCTTAATATTTTTAACCCTCAGTTTTATTATTTACTGAGGGTTTTCTTTGTTGTTTTTATAGTAGCCCATAGTAACCTTTTAATGCTAAAACAATTATTATATAATCTTTTAATTATGATCTCATCTTCAATTATGCTATTATCTTTAATAGTTCTTATCCAAAAAATACTTTCACTACATTCTTTAATTGAAATATTCAACTTATGTATAAAATCCCTCTTACTTTCAGCATATATAGCTTCGCCTATATTAGCTCCTACACTAGTACAAGACCTTTTTAATTGATCAGCAATTGAGTATTCTCTCAATTTAATTAATTCTCTACAAATATAGATAGAATCAGTAGCAATACTTCTACTTAACTCCAAAATCTCTGAATTCATAAAACCACATCCTAAACAAATACTCCTATTATAAATAACTCTCTCCATATTAATAATGTAATAAACACAATTATAGAGTTTATTTATCTCGGACTTTTGTATCAGCAAAATATTTGCTCATATATTTGCTCTTTTGCACTCCCCAAACTTGTCCATCTTGCCAAAATACAATCTTATTACTCAAAAATGACTTATCCTCTTTAACCCAATCACTCAACGCTCTCAGCGATAGCTGACTATAGGACTTTTGCGCCAGCAAAATTATTGCCCTTGCGCTAGCGACTACTGCTCTTTTGCGCCAGCAAAACCTCTCATTGCTTCATAAACCCAATTTTATTACTCAAAAATGACTTATCCTCTTTAGCCTAATCACTCAACGCTCTCAGCAATATCTGACTATGGGACTTTTGCGTCAGCAAAACTATTGCACTCGCGTCAGCGACTCCTGGACTTTTGCGCAGCAAAACTATTGGTCTCGCTTCAGCGACTTCTGGACTTTTGCGTCATCAAAACTATTGCCCTCGCGCTAGCGACTACTGCTCTTTTGCGCCAGCAAAACCTCCCCCTCTCTCATAAAATAAAAAAGAATACTGCCCATAAAAAACAGTATTCTTTCTTTATTTCATTAAATTCTAGTCATATAATAATTGGTTTATATCTTCATCATTGAAGTTAGATTGATTGTACCATTTAGCACCTGTATCAACATCTGATACTTCTTCACCGTTCATAGCTTTAACAGCTAAAGCAACAGCTTGGTAACCGATTTGGTATGGATCTTGAGTAACTGATCCTAAGAACCAACCTTTTTCAACTGCAGTTTTTTGTCCTTTTCCTGAGTCAAATCCAACAGCAACTATATCTTTATATTTACCGTTTTCTTTGTTGAAGTCGCTTCCGTCGTTAGAAGCTGCTAATATACCATCTACTCCACCTTGGTTAGATCCATATATAGCAATTAGGTTTTCTGTTGCTAATACAGCTTGTGCAGAGTTTTGAACGTCTGTAGCTGAAGTTGTTGGAGGAACGTTTACAACTATCTTAACTATTGCTTCTCCTGTAGCTTTTTTGTTGTAAGAATCATGTCCTACAACTTCTACATTTCCAGCTCCTACTAATTCTTCGTATTTTTCAAATGCTCTGTCTATAAATCCTTTAGTTCTGTCTATAAGTGAAGCACTTGTAGCATCTTGAGAAACTACTCCTATAGCAACTGGAGATGCTGCTGTAGCTCCCTTAATCTTTTCTACTATTGTTTCAACTTCTAATAATTTGTCTGCTGGTATTGTAGCTGCATTATAGTTGTCTGTTGCTGCATTTGCTGCAACTTGTCCTTCTGGAGCTCCTGGAACACCTGAGTCAAATCCTACTACTGGAATTCCTTGTTTTTGAGCCTCTGCTAATTGTGATGATACAGCTTGTGTATCAAGTGCTGCTAAAGCTAATGCACTTGGTTTTTTAGATAAAGCTGAATTTATCATGTTAACTTGATCGTTTATATCACTTTCTGAAGCTGGTCCTTCAAAAGTAATAGTAACTCCTAAATCTGCAGCCGCTTGGTCTGCACCTTTTTTAACTACTTGCCAGAATTGATGTTGGAATCCTTTAGAAACTACTGCTACATAAGGTTTGTCTCCACTTGAAGTAGATGTATCTCCTCCTTCAGAAGTTCCTGATGATCCTGATGAGTTTGATGATCCACACCCTGCTAAACTTCCTACTAATGCAATAGTAACTGCAAGGCTAACAATTTTTTTGATTTTCCTCATAAATATACCCTCCCATTTTTACCTTATAAATATATTTTCAGCATTTTACTGCTTCAAAGCACCACTAGTTGATTTCACTTCTCTAACCTTTTTACTTTCTTTTTTGTCTTTCTTAACTTCGTTAGCCTTTTTGTTTCTATATATATCTATTAATACAGCACAAATAACAACTACACCTGTAAAGAATACTTGCCATTGCCCTTGAAGATTCATAGACATTAATCCATTTTTAAGAACGCTCATTACGTAAACACCAATTATTGTTCCAGTTATTGATCCTATTCCACCAGCTAGTGATGTTCCTCCAATAACTACCGCTGCAATTGCTTGTAATTCTATACCATTACCTGTACCAGGTATAATAGTTGTATATGTTGCAGCATACATTATTCCTCCAAGTCCTGCGAAGAATCCACTTATTACATAAACCATTATCTTCCACTTATCTACATTTACCCCTGAAAGTCTAACTGCTTCTTCGTTACTACCTATTGCAAAAGCATATCTTCCTATACGAGTTTTGTTTAATATTATAAATGCCACTATAAAGAATATCGCCAGGAATATAATTCCCATTGGGAAGCCACCTTCAGTTTTGAAGAATACTGATTTAAACCATCCTGCTTCTTCATAAGCTGTAGGATAACGTTGTGTTTGAACCTTAGCTATAATTGACCCTAAACCTTGAGATATTAACATTGTTCCCATTGTTGCTATAAATGGAGGTAACTTTAATTTTGCAATAAGTATTCCATTAACTAATCCAAAAAGAGTAGCTACAACTACAATTAAAGCTAATGCCATTCCTATAGACCAACCCCATACGTTATAAGCAACACCACCTAATAACGCTGAACACATCATTACTGTTCCTATTGAAAGGTCCATTCCCCCAGTAATAATTACAAAAGTAACACCAATTGCCATAAATCCTATATAGTATGATGAATCTAATATATTTACAAAGCTTTCTTTACTAAAGAAGTTTTGTCCTAATAATGAGAATACAAGAATTAACACTACTAAAGCTATTAAAGAAAATAATTTTTGTAATCCTTGACCTTTTATTTTTTCAATTAAACCATTTTTATTATCCATTTTTTATCCTCCCTCATTATCTTTGCGTAGCATATTTCATAATAACTTCTTGATTTGCCTCTTTGATATCAAGTATCTTTGTAAGCTTACCTTCGCACATAACCGCTATTCTATCACTCATACGTAATATTTCTGGAAGCTCTGAAGAAATCATTATTATTGATTTTCCTGCTTCAACAAGTTCATTCATTAAATTATAAATTTCACTCTTTGCACCTACGTCAATTCCACGTGTAGGCTCATCAAATATTAATATATCTGCATCTTTAATTAACCACTTTGCAATTACAACTTTTTGTTGGTTCCCACCTGATAAATTTTTTACTAATTGTTTAACAGATGGTGTTTTAGTTTTTATTTTTTCTACAAACTGTTGACTTATATCTTCAATCCTTTTATCATCAACTATTATTCCTTTTGAAAAATTTTCAAGATTAGCTAACACTGAGTTATCCGATACTGAAAGTCCTAAGGCTAATCCATATCTCTTTCTATCTTCTGAAAGATATCCTATACCTGCATTTACTGCATCCGAAGTATCCTTTATATTAATTTCTTTTCCATTTACCTTTATAACTCCAGATTTTCTATGGTCAGCACCAAATATTAATCTAGCAGTTTCAGTTCTACCTGCTCCCATTAATCCTGCAAACCCTAAAATCTCACCACGTTTTAAGTTAAATGAAACATCTTTAACGTCCTTTGAGTTTAAGTTATTAACCTCTAAAACTACTTCAGCACCATCTTTAACATTACTTTTTTCTTTTTTATTAGAAGTAATATTACGGCCTACCATCAATTTGATTATTTCGCTCATTTCTGTTTCTTTAGTTTTTAGTTCCTTTATGAATTCACCATCCCTCATTACAGTAATTCTATCTGTAATTTTGAATATCTCATCCATTCTATGAGATATGTAAACCATTGCAACTCCCTTATTTTTTAAGTCCTCCATTATTCTAAATAACTCTTTAGTTTCAGCTTCAGTTAATGCAGCTGTAGGTTCATCCAAAATAAGTATGTTAGATTTAAAAGAAATAGCCTTTGCAATTTCAATCATTTGTTGTTTACCAACTGAAAGATTGCCAACTATTTCTGTAGGTTTAATATTTAGCTTTAACTCTTTAAAAAGTTCCTCTGTCTTCTTATTTAAAAGTGCATCATTTAAAAAGAAACCTTCTGATTCTCTTCCAATAAAAATATTTTGAGCTGCTGTTAAATGGTTCATTAAGTTTAATTCTTGGTGAACAATTGCAATACCAGCCTCTTGAGCTTCTCTTGGATTATTAAAAACTATTTTTTTACCATTATAAGTGATTTCACCTTCATCTCTTTGATAAATTCCAGTAAGGATTTTCATCAAAGTAGACTTCCCTGCTCCATTCTCACCGGCTAATGCATTAACCTCTCCTTTTCTAAGAGTTAATGAACAACTTTTTAAAGCATGTACACCTAAAAACTTCTTGTCTATATTCTTCATTGTTAATACTACTTCATTGTTCATTTAATCACTCCTCCCCCTTATTATTGTTTGTTCTTGTTGTTTTTTTTTGTTTTTCATTGTTTACGATTTCATTATACCTATCTTTACCATATTTTACAATATAAATTTTTCATAATATTGAAAAATTTATAATTATTTAGTAAAATTATATTTAAATACCAACAGAATAAAGGAGAGATTTATATGTTAAAAGGAATACCTTCAATACTTTCACCAGAATTATTAAAAATATTAATGGAAATGGGACATGGAGATACTATAGTTATTGCAGATGGAAACTTCCCATCCAACACTTGTGGACAAAGAGTCGTTAGATTAGATGGACATAATGTTACAGAAATTTTAGAAGCGATATTAAAACTATTTCCACTAGACACATATTCAGAAAAACCAGTATCACTTATGAGTGTTGTACCTGGAGATGATGTAGTACCAACAATTTGGGATACATACGAAACAATAATAAATAATAACTTCGATAAATTTACTTCATTTGGATTTCTACCAAGATTTGATTTCTACGAAAAAGCTAAAGAAGCTTACGCTGTAGTAGCAACATCAGAAAAGGCACTTTATGCAAACGTTATACTAACAAAAGGAGTATGTTAGTCGCGCAAGCGCAAAATGAAAGGCCTGCTAACGCAGATGGTAAAGGTTTTACTTTGTCAAAAATGAAAAGTCGACTTCGTCGAAGGAAAAGCTCTGCTGCGCAGAAGTGAAAATCTTGACTTCATCAACTGACAAGGGTCTGCTACGCAAAAGAGAAAGCCATACTAAGTATGAATTGAATTAAAAACCTACTATGAATTATAACCAAAACATCATTTGGTCACTTATTTAATACCATGTGTTTTACTAATTAAAACAGTATAAAGCTTAATATTTAAAACATAACTCAAAAAAGTCACATGCTGATCCATATAGAATCACGCATGTGACTTTTATTAATATTTTAACCTTATTAGGTAAGTTTCACCTTTTTCGTAAAGAAAACTTTTCTCTATCGTCTCAAGACACTCTTTCCCCTTCACCGAAGGTGAATTTTCACTTGCCGTAGGCACATTTCCCCTCAGCAAAGCTGATCTTTCCCTATTGTCGCTAGACAATCTTTTCATCTCACTAAAGGTGACCATTCACTTGCCGAAGGCACTTTTCTCCTCACCGAAGGTGACTTTTCTCCTCAGCGCTAGCTGACTATCGCTCTGCCGTAGGCACTATTGGACAGTTGCGAAGCAACTCTATTCGCCTTAGATGAGCTGACTAATCGTCACTCTTTCCTACACCAGAAAGCACAAGTCCTTTGTTATGGTCTAGAGCCCAGTTAATCCCCCAGTCATTTTGGAATATTAGGATGTTTCTATCCTTAAAGTCCTTAACTCTCTTAGCATCAGAAGTTAAGTTTAATTTATCTACATCAATATCTTCATTTTCAATCCATCTAACATATCTGAATGGAAGTCTTTCCATCTTAATATCAACGTTGTATTCGCTCTTAAGTCTGTATTCAAGAACTTCAAATTGTAGTACCCCTACAACCCCAACGATTATTTCTTCCATACCGATGTGGTTTTCTCTGAATACTTGGATAGCCCCTTCTTGAGCTATTTGAGTAACACCTTTAACGAATTGTTTTCTCTTCATTGTATCTACTGGTCTAACTCTTGCAAAGTGTTCAGGAGCGAAAGTTGGAATTCCTTCAAACTTGAACTTCTTTGATGGTGAACATAAAGTATCTCCTATTGAGAATATACCTGGATCAAATACCCCGATAATATCTCCAGCATATGCTTCTTCAACAATTTCTCTGTTTTCAGCCATGAATTGTTGTGGTTGAGCAAGCTTTAATTTCTTACCACCTTGCATATGGAATACATCTTCACCTTTTGTAAACTTACCTGAACATATTCTCATGAAAGCAATTCTATCTCTATGAGCCTTGTTCATGTTTGCTTGAATCTTAAATACGAAAGCAGAGAACTTATCATCAAATGGGTCAATTTCTCCAATATTTGAGTTTCTAGCAAGTGGTGATGTAGTCATTTCTAAGAAGTGCTCTAGGAATGGCTCAACACCAAAGTTAGTTAAAGCTGATCCAAAGAATACAGGAGTTAATCCACCTTCTCTAACCTTATCCATATCTAGCTCGTCTCCAGCTATATCAAGAAGTTCTATATCTTCCATTAGCTTATCGTGAAGAGCTGATCCTAATATTTCTCTGAATTTTTCATCATCTACAGAACCTTCAATAGCTTCAACTTCTGTAGAACCATGATTTCCACCATTGAATGCTATGATTCTTTGGTTTTGTCTATCATAAACACCTTTGAACTCTTTACCTGAGCCTATTGGCCAGTTCATTGGATATGTCTTAATTCCAAGTTCTGATTCAATATCCTCTAATAATTGGAATGGATCTTGAGCTTCTCTATCCATCTTATTGATGAAAGTGAATATTGGCATTTCTCTTAAAGAACAAACGTGGAATAACTTTCTAGTTTGATCTTCAACCCCTTTAGCAGCGTCAACAACCATTACTGCAGAGTCAGCAGCCATAAGTGTTCTATATGTATCCTCTGAGAAGTCTTGGTGTCCTGGAGTATCAAGTATATTTATACAATGTCCAGAATAATTAAATTGCATAACAGAAGAAGTAACAGAGATACCTCTTTGCTTTTCTATTTCCATCCAGTCAGAAACAGCATGACTTGCAGCTTTTCTAGCCTTAACAGATCCAGCAAGTCTTATTGCTCCTCCGTATAATAGAAACTTTTCAGTTAATGTAGTTTTACCAGCATCAGGGTGAGAGATTATCGCAAAGGTTCTTCTCTTTTTTATCTCATTAATTAAATCAGCCAAAGTTTTATCCTCCTAAAAATATATGTAAATTTCTTATAAAAATTTCTTAAATGAGATTCTAAATTTTAATTTAGTCAATCGAACTTACACCTACAAATTTATATGAGTAGTGTGTTTCCTAATTAAATATTATGTTTCATAACTAATAATCAAAATTTTATATTTTGTAATTGAAAGTTACATCTTC
>OLNJ01000312.1_pt1 | contig 44380 bp, 34 predicted proteins | sample 1672191 | NCBI WGS metagenome assembly OLNJ01 (sample SAMEA3136657, study PRJEB25190) | human gut metagenome | biome: human gut; feature: human-associated habitat; material: faeces | place: Austria | collected 2013
CAGTTCGGATTTTTACAATGCTTATTTTCAGTTTTCCACCTTGTGTTTTCTTCCTGCCAGTTTATAAGTTTTTTAGAATTTAATCACGTTTTTTTCAACAGTCCATCACATTTTACTCACAAATTCCCTGTATATTAATAAGCAAATAAAGCAAATGCTTTACAGAACAAATGCAATTGCTTTTTCATCATATAAATTTTAACTTTTTTCTTTTTCATACTTAGCCGGATCGAAAGATCCGGCCCTCCTTCTTTTTACAGGCTTTTTACGGGTCTGTTTTTTTATCCCTGCAGGTCATTTTATAAGTTTTTTAGAATTTCATCACATTTTTTTCAATTTCACATCACATTTTGCTCACATTTTCCCAGTATAGTATTAAACAGATAAAGCAAATGCTTTATTGATAAAACTTTTTCTTTTTCATACTTGCCGGGTCGCAAGACCCGGTACTCCTTCTTTTTAAAATGTGAAAATCCCGTCAGCAGTACGCACAAGCTGCTGACGGGATTGTTTTTTTCTACCATATTCCACCTATTAAATGTACGATCCATGCAACGATCCACGCAATGGCACACTGCCACAGAACTACAAATGCCGCCCATCTGCCACCCAGTTCACGTTTCACAGATGCAATTGCTGCCACACATGGAGTGTAAAGCAAACTGAACGCCAGCAATGATGCTGCTGCCAGCGGCGTAAGTACAGACGTAATACTTCCTGTAAAAAGGACCTCCAGAGTGGACACTACGCTCTCCTTTGCCATAAATCCGCTGATCAAAGCTGTACAGATTCTCCAGTCTCCCAGTCCAAGGGGCTTAAAGACAGGTGCCAGACAGCCTGCCACTAAAGCCAGAATACTGTCAGAGGAATCCTTTACTAAATTCAGATGCAGATCAAAGCTCTGAAGGAACCAGACTACCATGGTTGCCAGAAGAATTACTGAAAATGCCCTCTGCAGAAAATCTTTCGCTTTTTCCCATAAAAGCTGTGTCACATTCTTCGCTCCCGGCAGACGATAGTTAGGAAGCTCCATCACAAAAGGTACCGGATCTCCTTTAAAAAGAGTTCCATTATACAAAAATGCTACCAGAATTCCTACTAAAATTCCCAACAGATAAAGTCCTGCCATGATCAGTCCGCCCTTCTTCGGAAAGAAGGAACTTACAAAAAAGGAATATATCGGAAGCTTTGCCGTACAGCTCATAAACGGTGTCAGCAGTATGGTCATTTTTCGGTCACGCTCACTGGTAAGAGTACGCGTAGCCATAACTGCCGGAACTGTACATCCAAATCCGATTAACATAGGCACAATGCTTCGTCCGGATAAACCGATCTTACGCAACAGCTTATCCATTACAAATGCCACACGGGCAATATATCCGCTGTCCTCCATCAGGGACAAAAAGAAAAACAGGGTTACAATAATGGGCAGAAAGCTGAGTACACTTCCCACTCCTGTAAAAATACCATCGATCACCAGGCTGTGCATAGCACTGTTCACATGAGCTGCTGTCAACGCTGCATCTGCCAGTTCAGACACTTTATCAATTCCCATTTCCAGCAGACTTTGCAGCCAGGCACCGATCACATTAAAGGTAAGATAAAAAACAAGAACCATAATTCCAATAAAGCAGGGAATTGCCGTATATTTTCCGGTAAGAATCCGGTCTATTTTCTCGCTTCGAATCCTCTCTTTACTTTCCTTTGGTTTCACAACTGTCTGCTCACACAATCGTTCAATAAAGTCAAACCGCATATCTGCAATGGCTGCACTTCTATCTACCTGACGCTCTGTCTCCATCTGCTGCACAATATGTTCCAGCATTTCCGACTCGTTTGTATCAAGTTTCAGCCTTTCCAGAACCAGCGGATCCCCTTCGATCGCCTTGGTTGCTGCAAAACGTGCCGGAATGTCCGCCTGGGCTGCATGATCCTCGATCAGATGCATGACCGCATGAATACACCGGTGGACAGATCCTTCATGATCGTTTTTATCACAAAAGTCCTGGCGCAGCGGGCGCTCCTGATATTTCGCAATATGTAAGGCATGCTTCACTAATTCATCCACACCTTCATTTTTTGCTGCTGAAATGGGGATTACCGGCACTCCCAGCAAAGCTTCCATCATATTCACGTCTATAGAACCCTGGTTTCCGACTACCTCATCCATCATATTCAGAGCTACAACCATAGGAATATCCATTTCCAGCAGCTGCATGGTCAGATACAGATTTCTTTCTATATTAGTGGCATCTACAATATTAATGATAGCCTTTGGCCTTGACTCCAGTACAAAATTACGGGAAACAATCTCCTCGCTGCTGTATGGTGACATAGAATAGATACCAGGTAAGTCCGTGATTTCTGTATTGGGATGTCCTTTAATGGTACCCGTCTTACGGTCAACAGTTACACCCGGGAAATTTCCTACATGCTGGTTGGAGCCTGTCAGCTGGTTAAACAAGGTAGTCTTTCCACAGTTCTGGTTTCCTACCAGAGCATAGGTCAGCATAGTATCCTCCGGCAGTGGATGTTCATCCTTCTTGGAATGATATTTTCCCTCTTCACCCAGACCCGGATGCGCTGCATCACTTAATGCCTCAATTCTCTTATGGCTGTTGCTTCGCCTAGGGATCTGTTCGATCTCTATCTGCTCTGCTTCTGCAAGTCTCAGGGTCAATTCATACCCATGTACCTGCAGTTCCATAGGGTCTCCCATGGGTGCAAATTTCACTACTGTAACCTCTGCTCCCGGAATCATACCCATATCCAGGAAATGTTGACGCAAAGCCCCCTTGCCACCAACTGTTTTGATCACAGCACTTTTTCCGATTTCCAAATCTTTTAATGTCATTGTAATTCGCTCACCTTTTTAATTTGCCATAGTTAGTAATTTATGATTATGTCTATTTCACAGCAGAAGCTTTTATCTCAGGTTCCTGCCATCCGTTATTATTGAAGTTTTTTATCAATAATAATTTCTGAGGATAGCTTATACTAACTGATATTTTTTGTCAAGTAGGCAAGGTGAATTCTCAACAAAGAAAAACACCGTCCCCGCAGCTCCTACGTCTGCAAAAACAGTGTCTTTAGTGCGCCTTCAGGGGCTCGAACCCTGGACACCCTGATTAAGAGTCAGGTGCTCTACCAGCTGAGCTAAAAGCGCTTATCATCTTTAATTTTCTGAGGTATTGTGCCTCAACGCAAGTGATATTATATTAAATACCTCAGAAAATGTCAATAGGTATTTTAAAATTTTTTTATTTTTTTTGTTTTTCCTTTTTTTTATCCTTTTCAGACAGCTTATTCAGCATATTATTGACTTCTTCCACGGATTTTCGTAGTTCATTAAAGGCATTTGGCACGGTTCTGTGCTCATAGCTGAACTGGATCATTTTATTATGGAAAGAACCCTTCCGTTTACGCTTCACCGGCAACTCCTGCGGACATTCTGCACAGGCAGCCTGAAGATCAGCCCTCCTGCCTGCACACCTGCCCTGGCAAACTCTTATTCTTATTCTATGCTCTGTTCTTCTCTATCTTTCACTTCTGTCCTCTGAATATCGTTCTCACGCCTCCGTATCACTCCCATGATACGATTCTTCTCCATCTTTCAGTTCTGTCCTCTGGAGATTACCATCTTACAGATAGGATTTCCCATAGAGGAAAATTTCTCCTCATATTCCGTCATTACATTTCCCTCAGACATCTGAGCATCATGATGCAGATCAAAGGTAAATGCATCCAGATTCCATCCTGCATCCTTCACCTCTTCCAGGGAAAACTCAAACAGCTCTCTGTTATCTGTCTTAAACTCTACCTTACCCTCTGGCACCAGGATCTGATCATATCGTGTCAGAAACTGCCTGGAAGTCAGGCGTCTTTTCGCATGACGTGCCTTTGGCCAGGGATCAGAGAAATTCAGGTAAATCTTATCCACCTCACCCTTTGCAAAAATCTCCGGCAAAAGTCTGGCGTCCACCCGCATAAAATAAAGATTCGGATAAGTGATCCCCTCCTGCTCCAGTTCTGTCCTCTTCTGCAGCCCTCTCAGAAGCACGCTGTCGTACATCTCAATTCCTACATAATTAATTTCCGGATGTAGCCTGGCCAGATCCATAAGAAAACGTCCTTTCCCCATACCAACCTCAATATGAAGGGGCTGCTTTTTCTCAAACACATCTCCCCAGTTTCCCTTATGCTTCTCCGGCTCCTGAACTACATAAGCACTCTCCAAAATCGCATCCTGCGCTCCCGGTATATTTCTTAATCTCATAAATCCTCCTGATACCCTTTCTATCGTTATGGGGATAAAACCCCAACATCATCTTTATAACGTACCATAACCGCCCCCTCCCGTCAACCACCATCCACACTGCTGCCAGCCTCACCAATCCCCTGTGTTACTGTTCGTTCCCTTCTTTACAATACACTTTCCTACTTGCTCATAACCAAATAACTACTCCGCTGCTTCGGTAAATAATTATCAAATTTTTACCCATATGTAAAATTTAGATGGTTTTTTTCTCCAAATAGGTGTATGATATCTAACAGATATTACTATTTTGCACATAGTACATCTATCTTTTTTGTAAAATTTTGCCAACAAAGGAGGTTGAAGATGGAGCAGATACTTAACAAATTATCTGAAATCGAACTTACAGCCCAGCACATCATGGAAGACTGTAATCAGACTAAGCAGCAGCTATCTGCAGAAGCAGAAAAAAACTGCCAGTATTACGACCAACAGCTGGAAGCTCAGACCACTGCCCAGATCCGGCAGATCCGTCAGAAACTGGAAGAGGAAAAAGATACACGCCTTTCTGCCTTGCGTACAGAAACAGAAGCAACCTTTTCCGCTCTGGACACATATTACGATGAAAATCACGTGCGCCTTTCCAAAGAACTTTTCCAGAAGATCCTGGAACTGTAAAAAGCACTGTTAATAGGAAAGGAAGTGAACACAAAATGGGAGGTGTACTCTCCTACAGCGGACTTTCCACGAAAATCCGCGCAATGCAAAGCCGGCTGACCACTATGGACCAGTTTGAAGAAATCCTTCAGCTGGCAGATGTCCAACAGGTAGCCGCCTATCTGAAACGAATGCCGGAATATTCCTCCAAATGGAATTCACTGGATGAAACCACTCTGCACAGAGGGCAGATTGAAAAGCTTCTAAAGAAATCTATTTTCCAGAATTTCTCCAGGCTCTACCATTTTGCCAATCCGGAACAGCGCAAATTCCTGGATCTATATTCCAGTCGTTATGAAATCCGTGTACTCAAGGAGGTCATGACCAATATTTTCGACCACCGTACCACGGACCCTGTAGATGTCTCCCCTTACCGGGATTTTTTCCGACATCACTCCAAAATTGATGTGGACCGGCTCACCACTTGCACCACTATGGAGGAGCTGATCAACAGCTTGAAAGGAAACGAATTCTATCATCCCCTGTGTAAAATCCAGGAGCATGAAAACGCCCTGCTTTTTGATTACGGCATGGCACTGGATCTGTATTACTTCACACAGATCTGGAATCTGAAAAAGAAGCTTTTCAGCGGCAAAGACCTGGAAGAAATTACCCGGACCTACGGTGAGAAATTTGATATGCTGAATCTGCAGTTTATCCAGCGTTCCAAACGCTGTTACGGTATGCAGCCGGCAGACATTTATGCCCTGCTGATCCCAATGAACTACAAACTGAAAAAAGAAGAGATCACAGCTATGGTAGAGGCTCCCACTGAAGAAGAAAGCCGCAGGATTTTCCAGAAGACCTGGTATGGCGCCAAATATGACAAACTGTCTATAGCCAACCTTGAGGAATTCTACAACTATATTCTGCGAACTGTCCTGGAAAAGGAAGCCCACCGGAATCCATACTCTGTGGCTATGATCTATTCCTATTTATACCACAAGGAACATGAGGTAAACCGTCTGACCATCGCCATTGAGTGCGTTCGCTACGGTGTGGCTCCCGCAGAAGCCATAGAATATATTAAGAACAATTAACCAAACAGGAGGTGACAATATGATTGAGAAAATGAAATTCCTGAGCATTACCGGGCCCAAGGCCGATATTGACCGGGTGGTAAATACCTACCTGTCCAAATACGAGATCCATCTGGAAAATGCTCTCTCTGAGCTGACCACAGTTCAGAACCTGACTCCTTTCCTGGAAATCAACCCTTACAAGGAGGCACTGAACACAGCCAATCTGTTCTGCGAGGAATTGAACAGCTTTGCAGCCGATACTGTAAAAGCTGAGACAGCACAGGCTGCAGCTCAGACAATGGATGTGGAGACAGCACTGGATACTATCCGCCGCATTCAGACAGATTACCAGGATCTGGACAAAAAGCGGTCTGATCTGGAGAATCAGCTGACTACTGTGGACGAATCCCTGCGAGTGATCCGGCCTTTCCGTAATCTCGACTTTGATATTTCCTCAATCCTGAAATTTCGGTTTATCCGTTTCCGTTTCGGAAGGATAGGAAAGGAATATTACCAGAAATTCGAAAGATACATCTACGATAATCTGGATACTATCTTTATTAAATGTGACGAAGATGACCAGTATATCTGGGGAATGTACTTTGTTCCGGAACCTGAATCCCAGAAGGTAAAGGCTGTATACTCCTCCATGCACTTCGAGAAGATTTACATGCCGGACTCTTATGAAGGCACTGCAAGAGAAGCTTTTGAGCAGCTTGCCCAAAAACGAAGCCTGATCCTGTCAGATTTCAACACTGTCAGCCAGAAGAGAAATGATTTTCTCATTTCCCACTGCCGGGAAATTCTTGCTGCCCAAGCTGCCATTGCCAGACTTTCCGGCAACTTTGATATTCGCAAGCTGGCAGCCTGTACCAAGGGCAAGGGCGAAAATGATATCTTCTATATCTTATGTGGATGGATGACGGAAAAGGATGCCCATTCCTTCCAGACAGATATCAAGGATGACAGCAAAATTTTCTGCATTATTGATGGTGAGGACGATGAGCATATCCAGCCTGAAACTCATCAGCAGCCGCCAACCAAGTTAAAAAATCCGAAGCTTTTCAAGCCTTTTGAAATGTATATCAATATGTATGGCCTTCCGGCTTACAATGAGATGGATCCCACCTGGTTTGTGGCCATCACTTATTCCTTTATCTTCGGCGCCATGTTCGGAGATGCAGGACAGGGACTGCTGTTGTTTATCGGCGGTTTCCTTCTTTACAAATTCAAACACATTGCACTGGCAGGCATCATCAGCTGTGCAGGTGTATTTTCCACTATCTTCGGAATCCTGTTTGGAAGCTTCTTCGGCTTTGAAAACCTGTTTCCGGCATTGTGGCTGCGCCCGATGAATAATATGATGACTGTACCCTTTATCGGTAAACTGAATACGGTATTTATTGTTGCCATCGGCTTTGGTATGGGACTTATCCTTCTGTGCATGGTCTTCAATATCATCAATGCATGGAAAGCACACGATACAGAGCATATCTGGTTCGACACCAACTCTGTGGCAGGTCTGGTCTTCTACGGCTCTGCTACCGTTTCCATCGCACTGATCCTCACAGGACATACACTTCCGGGAGGAATCCTGCTCTTTATCATGTTTGGCATACCACTGATCCTGATCTTCTTCAAGGAGCCCCTTACAGCTCTGGTGGAAAAGAAATCTGAGGTTATGCCAAAGGAAAAAGGAATGTTCATTGTACAGGGTCTGTTCGAAATGTTCGAAGTCCTGCTGAGCTATTTTTCCAATACACTTTCCTTTGTCCGTATCGGAGCCTTCGCAGTCAGCCATGCAGCTATGATGGAGGTTGTGCTCATGCTTGCCGGCTTTGAAAGCGGCCATCTGAACTGGATAGTAGTAATTCTGGGAAACCTTTTTGTAAGCGGTATGGAGGGTCTGATCGTAGGTATCCAGGTCCTTCGTCTGGAATACTATGAAATGTTCAGCCGCTTCTACAAGGGTACAGGACGCAAATTTGAGCCATTCCGCCCTACAAAATAATAAAAAAAATCAACGAATAAAAAGGAGATCAATTATGACAACAATAGCACAGATTATTTTAGCAATCGCACTGGTACTCAGTATCATCCTTCCCTTCGGCTACTATCTCATCGGTGAGAAAAACCGGGGACGTTACAAAACCGCCATTGGTGTAAACGCATTTTTCTTCTTTGGCACCATGCTTATCGCCATCGCAGTTATGTTTACAGGTGCTTCCTCCGTACAGGCAGCAGCAGGCTCTGAGGCAGGACTTGCTACAGGTATGGGCTACATTGCAGCAGCTCTTGTAACCGGACTTTCCTGTATCGGCGGTGGTATTGCCGTAGCCAGTGCGGCAAGTGCAGCCCTGGGCGCGATCAGCGAGGATCAGAGTATCCTTGGTAAATCCCTTATTTTCGTAGGTCTTGCAGAAGGTGTTGCCCTTTATGGACTGATCATCTCCTTCATGATCCTGGGACAGTTATAAGATGCAGATGTTTCTGATCAGCGACAATATCGATACCTATACAGGGATGCGGCTGGCAGGTGTAGAGGGTGTGGTTGTCCACACACATAATGAATTAAAGGATGCCCTGGAAAAGGCCATCTCCAACAAAGAGATCGGGATCATCCTCCTGACCGAGAAATTCGGCAGAGAATTCCCCTCTATCATTGACGATGTGAAGCTCCATCACAAAACCCCTCTGATCATCGAAATCCCGGACCGGCATGGTACCGGACGAAAACCGGATTTCATCACATCCTATGTAAATGAAGCAATCGGATTGAAGCTATAAGGTATGAATAAAAACAACAGGCAGGTGTTAGCATGACAATTGATGAAAAACTCAGCCATTTCTATGATGTTACTATAGAGGATGCCCAGGCAAAAGCAGCCGGCATCCTGGAAGAACACAGAAAAGCTCTGGCACAAATGACAGAAAAACACAAGGCTGACAGCCAGGAAAACGCCCAGGTACAGATCAAGGCAGAAACTGCCAATGCCAGACGCGAGATCAATAAAGCACTTTCTGCAGAACAGCTTACCATCAAACGTGACTGGACCAAAAAACAGAACGAATTAAAAGAAAAGCTTTTTGCAGAAGTAAAAACACAGCTGGAAAATTTCCGAAATACCCCGGATTATCCGGCTTATCTGGAAAGCAAAATCAAAGAAGCCCTGGATTTCGCAGAGCAGGATAAGATTAATATCTACATCTCTCCTGAGGACAGTGCCCTTCTTCCGGATCTGGTAGAACGCACAAAAGCCTTCATTACAGTTTCTGCTGAAGACTTCCTTGGAGGGATCAAGGCAACGATCCCCCACAAAAATATCCTGATCGACCATTCTTTCGCAGGAAATTTCCAGGCAGTATACAAAGAATTCAAATTTGACGGAGGGCCAAAGCATGAGTAATACAGGTATTATCTACGGTGTCAACGGCCCGGTTATTTATCTGAAAGGTGACAGCGGCTTCAAAATCTCCGAGATGGTCTATGTAGGTCCTGAAAATCTGGTAGGTGAGATCATTGGCCTGAAAAAAGGCATGACAACTGTACAGGTTTTCGAAGAAACCACAGGACTGAAGCCTGGCGATACAGTTACAGGTACCGGAGATGCCATCTCCGTGCTTCTGGGACCCGGAATCATCCACAACATTTTTGATGGTATCCAGCGTCCTCTGGAGGAGATTGCCAAAGCCTCAGGTAAATATATTTCCCGTGGTGTCAGCGTAGACTCCCTTGACACACAGAAAAAATGGAACACACATATTACAGTAAAAGAAGGGGATGTAGTAGGACCTGGATCCATTATCGCAGAGACCCAGGAGACTGACTCCATCCTGCATAAATCCATGGTTCCTCCCAATCTGACAGAGGCTACCGTAATCCATGCGGCAGCTGACGGAGAATACACCATTCTGGAACCCATCGTAACGATCCAGTTTGCAGACGGAACCACCAGGGATCTGGCACTGGCACAGAAATGGCCAATCCGTATTCCCAGACCTACCCACCAGCGCTTCCCTGCAAGTGTGCCGCTGGTTACAGGACAGCGTATCCTGGACACCCTTTTCCCAATTGCAAAGGGCGGTACTGCTGCAGTTCCCGGAGGTTTCGGTACAGGCAAGACCATGACCCAGCATCAGATTGCCAAATGGTCTGACGCAGATATCATCATCTATATCGGCTGTGGAGAGCGTGGAAATGAAATGACCCAGGTTCTGGAGGATTTCAGTAAGCTGATCGACCCCAAATCCGGCAATCTGATGATGGACCGTACCACCCTGATCGCCAATACCTCCAACATGCCTGTTGCAGCTCGTGAGGCTTCTATTTATACAGGTGTGACCCTTGCTGAATATTACCGGGATATGGGCTATGATGTAGCCATCATGGCAGACTCCACTTCCCGTTGGGCAGAAGCTCTCCGTGAGCTGTCCGGACGTCTGGAAGAGATGCCTGCAGAAGAAGGCTTCCCTGCATACCTTGCCTCCAAGCTTTCCGCTTTCTATGAGCGTGCAGGAATGATGCAGAACTTAAACGGAACCGAAGGCTCTGTTTCCATTATCGGAGCAGTTTCCCCCCAAGGCGGTGACTTCTCAGAACCTGTTACCCAGAATACCAAGCGATTCGTCCGCTGCTTCTGGGGACTGGACAAGGCACTGGCTTATGCCCGCCATTTCCCTGCTATCCACTGGCTCACCAGCTACAGCGAATATCTGGAAGATCTGACCCCCTGGTACAGAGAACATGTCTCTCCCAAATTTGTAGCAGACAGAAATCAGCTCATGGCTATCCTGAACCAGGAAAGCTCCCTCATGGAAATCGTTAAGCTGATCGGAAGTGATGTTCTCCCGGATGACCAGAAGCTGACTCTGGAAATTGCCAGAGTAATCCGTCTGGGCTTCCTCCAGCAGAATGCCTTCCATCAGGAGGATACCTGCGTACCTATGGAAAAGCAATTCAAAATGATGGAGATCATTCTCTATCTCTACGAGAAATGCCGCGCCCTGATCAACCGTGGAATGCCGGTTTCCGTACTGAAGGAGGACAATATCTTCGAGCGGATCATTTCTATTAAATATGACGTACCAAACAATGAACTGGACAGATTTGAACAATACCACAAAGACATTGATACCTTCTATGACAAAGTCATGGAGAAAAACGGCTGATAACAGAGAGGAGAAGTTTATATGGCAATTGAATATTTAGGACTAAGCGAAATAAACGGCCCTCTGGTTGTCCTGGAAGGCGTGAAAAACGCTTCCTATGAGGAAATCGTAGAATTTCACATGGATGACGGAACACGTAAGATCGGCCGTATCATAGAGATCTATGAGGACAAAGCTGTTATCCAGGTTTTTGAAGGAACAGACAGCATGTCCTTAAGCAACACCCACACCAGACTGACCGGACATCCTATGGAGATCGGGCTTTCCCCTGAAATCCTTGGACGTACCTTTAACGGTATCGGACAGCCCATTGACGGACTGGGCGATATCACTCCTGAGGTAAACTTAAATATCAACGGACTGCCTCTGAACCCGGTAGCCCGTGAATATCCCCGTAACTATATTAACACCGGTATTTCCGCCATCGACGGACTGACCACCCTGATCCGTGGCCAGAAGCTGCCCATCTTTTCCGGCAATGGTCTGCCCCACGATAAGCTGGCTGCACAGATCGTACAGCAGGCCTCTCTGGGAGAGGATTCCGATGAGAAATTTGCCATTGTTTTCGCAGCAATGGGCGTTAAATATGATGTGGCAGAATTTTTCCGCCGCACCTTTGAGGAAAGCGGAGCCTCCGATCACGTAGTTATGTTTCTGAACCTGGCCAATGACCCGGTAGTAGAGCGTCTTCTTACACCGAAAATCGCTCTGACTGCTGCCGAATATCTTGCCTTTGAAAAAGGCATGCACATTCTGGTCATCCTGACAGATATTACCTCTTTCTGCGAGGCCATGCGTGAGGTATCCTCCTCCAAGGGAGAAATCCCTTCCAGAAAGGGCTATCCCGGTTATCTGTACAGTGAACTGGCAACCCTGTATGAACGGGCAGGTATTGTAAAAGGCAAACCAGGCTCTGTAACACAGATTCCGATCCTGACCATGCCAAATGATGATATCACCCATCCGATCCCTGACCTGACCGGATATATTACCGAGGGCCAGATCGTACTGGACCGCCAGCTCCATGGCCAGGCAATCTATCCGCCTATCAATGTACTGCCTTCTCTTTCCCGTCTGATGAAGGACGGCATTGGTGAGGGCTACACAAGAGCAGACCATCAGGATGTAGCCAACCAGCTCTTCTCCTGCTATGCCAAGGTTGGAGATGCCAGAGCCCTTGCCTCTGTTATCGGTGAAGATGAGCTCTCTCCGCTGGATAAAAGATATCTGATATTTGGCAAAGCCTTTGAAAGTGAATTTGTAGGCCAGTCTGAGACAGAAAACCGAAGTATCACTGAGACCCTGGATAAAGGCTGGGAGCTTCTTGGACTGCTTCCAAGGGAAGAACTTGACCGAATCGATACCAAAATCCTGGATCAGTATTACCATGAGACAGTACGCTAGAGAAATGAGGTGATTACATGGATCCCAATACCTTTCCCACCAAGGGAAATCTCATACTTGCCAAAAACTCCCTGAAGCTCTCCCGCCAGGGCTATGAGCTGATGGACAAAAAGCGTAACATCCTGATTCGTGAAATGATGAATCTGATCAATCAGGCCAAGGATATCCAGACACAGATCGACGTCACCTTCCGTACTGCATATGCAGCTCTCCAGAAGGCAAATATGGAGATCGGTATCGCCTTTGTACAGCAGATCGCAGGCACAGTTCCCATTGAGAACTCCATCCGGATCAAAACCCGAAGCGTTATGGGTACAGAGATTCCTCTGGTGGAATATGAGCCCACCACCAACCGGCCCACCTACGCTTACTACAGTACCAAAATGTCCCTGGATGAAGCTAAGGCAGCCTTTGAAAAAGTAAAAGAGCTGTCCATCCGCCTTTCCATGGTGGAAAACGCAGCCATCCGTCTGGCGGCCAATATCAAAAAAACGCAGAAACGTGCCAACGCACTGAAGAATATTACCATACCAAAATATGAAACGCTGACCAAGGATATTCAGAATGCGCTGGAAGAAAAAGAACGTGAGGAATTCACCAGATTAAAAGTAATTAAAAGGATGAAGCAGGGAGCATAGCTGCAAATCCGGAATCAAAAAATTGCCAGGTAGTTATTTCCTGGCAATTTTTATTTTTCTGTAAAAATATTGCTAATGTCTGTTCCCTTCTCAGTAATCTGATGTGCCTGCTGACCTGTAGAATTATGCAAAATTCAGTTTTCATATTATGTGGAAAAGTATTTTTCAGACTATATTCTATGTGGATTATTAAATATTACAGACTTATTACATGTATTTTACGTTGTGTTTCATATCCATCTGAATCGCCCATAACCCTTTCCCTGCTCACAGATTCTTTCATTCCGCTATTCAGTCTGATTCCAAATCAAATTCAAGAATATTCTGAAATTAATTCTCTATATTTCTATATTTTATCTTTTTCCCAAAATATTCTATGATTATTAGAATATAAAAAAGTCAATAGACTTCTTATATCTTTTTTAATATTTATGTCGATTTATCACTTTATACAAAACATTTGTTTTTTTCTTTTTTATGTAAATCAAGTATTCCACACACATAAAATGTGGATAATGTGGATAACTTTGTGCATAACTCTATTTTATGGGCTTTTCCTCAATTCTCATGTGTGGAAAAAATGTGTATGGTTTTCCACACCTTTTTCTTTTTTCGACAGAATTTGTGCAAAATGTTGAAAGTTCGATTTTCATCTCTGTTCTGCGCAAAAATACAACAAAAGGAGCCATAGGCTCCTTATGCATTCTCTATAAGATATTTCTGGGCAGAGACCACAGCATTGGCACCATCGGCCACTGCAGTTACCACCTGGCGGAGCATCTTTGTACGGACATCTCCTGCAGCAAAAATCCCCGGCGTACCGGTAATGCCTTCCTCTCCTGCAATAATATATCCGGTCTCATCCAAGGGTACCAGCTCTCCCAGCCATTGGGTATTGGGAATAATCCCCACAGCAATAAATACGCCATCTGTATGGATCACAGTTTCCTGTCCTGTCTTCACATTGGAAAGCTTCACTCCTGTCACCTGCTCTGCTCCCTGTATTTCCACAGCAACACTGTCCCAGATGATTTCCACATTCTCGCAGGATCTCAGGCTGTCCTGCAGGATCCTGTCCGCACGGAACTCATCCCTCCTGTGGACAACATACACCTTCTCGCAGATTCTTGCCAGGAAAATGGCATCCTCCACTGCAATATTACCGCCGCCGATCACCACAGCCCTCTTATTTTTGAAAAAGGCACCGTCACAGGTTGCACAGTAAGAAACTCCCATGCCGGACAATTCTGCCTCCCCCGGAATATCCAGAGTACGGTGGCTGGCACCGCAGGCCAGAACCACAGTTTTCGCTCTGTATTCATGCTTTTTTGTGCGGATGATCTTCTCACTGCCGGCATTCTCCACAGCCAGAACTTTCCCCCTGACAGGAGCAATTCCCAGCTTTTCCGCGTGATTTCCCATAGCCTCTCCCAGATCCATCCCTGAGATTCCCGGAAGCCCCGGATAATTATCCACCTCATAAGTATTCAGCACCTGGCCTCCCTCTACAAACTGATTATCCAGCCACAAAGCCTTCAATCTGCCCCTGACTGCATAAATTGCCGCACTGATCCCCGCCGGACCAGCCCCCAGAATCGCTATATCGTAAAGTTCTGACATCTCTCATACCTCCGTATTTTATGGAATCGCTATAGTAATAATAGCATACTGCCCCTCTGTTTCCAATAAGATAGTAAAAAGTCCTCCTTCGAGGTTTCTATGAAAATTCTGAAAAAAATACTTGCCCTCACACTGGTCTTTGCCCTGGGGATAGGTGCAGGGTATGTGTCCGAACATCCTGTCACAGAAAATTCCCGTTTCCAGGCCTTCACAGAAAAGCTTTTCCAGACTGAAGTCTCCGCCAATGCCCTGACCCTCCACTATACACTGGCAGACCCGGCAGGGGCAGGTATCCGCCCCACAGAAATGACCCTAGGCGCCCTAGACACAGATTCTTCTGAAACAACCCGGCTCTGTAACGAATATGAGAACCTACTTCGTTCCTTCTCTTACTCCAGATTGTCCAGAGGCAATCAGCTTACACTGGATATGCTGCTTCTGTATTTCCACACTCGCGCTTCCCTGGGAGAAAATTACATACTGGAGGAACCTCTGGGGCCAAGTCTGGGAATCCAGGCTCAGCTTCCTGTCCTGCTGGGAGAATATGCCTTTCACTCCACCAGAGATCTGTCCGATTACCTGAAGCTTCTGGGCACCATCCGACCTTACTTCCATAGTATTCTCCAATTTGAAGAAAAAAAATCCCAGGCTGGCCTCTTTATGAGTGATGCCACCCTGGATCGTATTCTGACTCAATGCCGTTCTTTTATCCGTGACCCCAATTCCAACTACATGGATGAGCTTTTCGCCCAGCGCCTGAAAACCTTCGGGAAGCTGACAGAAAAGGAGCAGAACCATCTCCTTACCTTCCATCACCAACTGATCACAAAGCAGGTGATCCCTGCTTACCAGGAGCTGATAGACGGACTGGAGAAGCTGCGAGGCACAGGCAAAACCAGCCGTGGGCTGGCATATTTCCCCGGTGGCAGAGAATACTACCAGTATCTTCTGCGTATCCAGACCGGCTCCTATGTTCCCGTAAAGCAGATCCAGAAACGGCTCTCTGATCAGCTTCTGACGGATTTCAGGCAGATCAAAGCTCTCATACAGGCAGATTCCTCCCTGGTTGCTTCTCTGCAGAAATATTCCGGCCAGATCTCCCTTACTCCTGAACAAATGCTAAAAGAACTTCCCGGACTGATGAAAGAGGATTTCCCCCTATTAAAAAATATCTCCTATGAAGTCCGCCAGGTTCATCCCTCCATGAAAAAATTCCTGAGCCCTGCCTTTTATCTGACTCCTCCGGTGGATACCCAGGCTCCCAATGTAATCTACATCAACAACTCCAAAGGCACCTCCAGCCTGGAGCTTTTTGGCACCCTGGCCCACGAAGGCTTTCCCGGACACCTGTATCAGACCGTATCCTTTGCCAGAAGCGCTCCTGACAATATCCGCTATCTGATCACCAGTCCCGGATATATAGAGGGCTGGGCAACCTATGTGGAAGGCTACGCATACAGATATGCAGCCTCACTGATCTATGATATTATGAAAAATTCCGCTGCTGCCACCTCTGATGACACACTCAACTCTGCACCTGACCGGAAGCTTATCCAAAATGCCACACAGCTGGCATGGCTCAGCCGCAGCACCAACCTGTGTCTCTATTCCCTGCTGGACATCGGCATCCACTACGAGGGCTGGGATCAGGGCAGAACCACAGCTTTTCTCAAAGCCTTCGGCATCACCCAGGAATCTGCAGTAAAAGAAATCTACCAGTACATCGTAGAAACTCCCGGCAATTATCTGAAATATTACTGGGGCAGCCTGAATTTCCAGGATCTGCAGACACGCTGCAGGAAACAACTGGGCCATGATTTTAATCTGAAGGATTTTCACCGCCGGATCATGGAAATCGGCCCTGTACAGTTCCCGGTGCTGGAAAAATATCTGTTCCTTTCCTATGCCTGATAGCTGCGGAAAAACTTCTGCAGCTTGGTAAGGGCCCGGGTCAGGGCCTCTGTCTCCTCCACATTCAGATCCTTCAGGATTGCCAGAACCATTTTCTCATGGAAATCCCTGTGATGACAGAAAGCCTTCTCCCCCTTCTCTGTGAGAGAGATCAATACTACCCTGCGGTCCTCCTCACTGCGCACACGCTGGATATACCCCTTCTTTACCAGGTTATTCACTGCAATGGTCAGGGTGCCCACAGTCACATTCAGCGCCCTGGCTACTGTGGACATATTTTTCTGCTCCCGGATCCCCACTGCATCCATAATGTGCATATCATTTACAGAAATATTTTTATACTCCGGCGTGATCAGCGCCCGCTCTTCCAGATCCAGAATCTCATTAAACAAATTTACAAGCACATCATTGATCGCCTCATAATGGTTCATCCGGTCCTCCCCCTTTCACATATCAGTCACTGTCTCAGTTCTCAGTAACCTTTGTCTCTCATTATACACTATATTACTTTGCCTTACAAAGCATTTTTAGCCATTTTTTATCCAAGCATACAGTTTTAATGTTACTGTTCACTCCGTTCACAGTAACGTTTTAATTGCCTCTTTCTTTCAATAGTAAAGTTTGATATAATCATTACAATAATAATTCTGCCATTATCTATGGTATCAAAGGATAGATTTTTATGAAAAAAAATAATATTCCCCTTAATTTCAGGGAAAAAAATAATTCAAGGATTAGTCTGCTATGTTCCGCGGCGGTTCTGATCGTATTGGTTTTCCTGATGCATCAGCTGGACTACGGCCTGATCACCAAGCCTGAAGAAAAAGCTGCCCAGGAAGCACAAAAGAAGGAAGAAGAGGCAAAAAAAGCTGCGGAAACCCCGGAGATCACCACTGCAAGTGTAATCGCAGTGGGAGACAATCTCTATCACAGCAAGCTGTACGAATCCGGTGAGTATGATTCCGGCAACTGGAATTATGACCATATTTATGCCAATGTTCTGGATGAGATCCAGGCTGCAGATGTGGCCATGATCGACCAAGAGACCGTCTTTGCCCCGGACCATGATTCCGTCAGCACCTACCCCTCCTTTGCAACTCCCCAGGAGGTTGGAGATGCCATCATCAAGGCAGGCTTCGATGTAGTGGAATCTGCCACCAACCATGCAGATGATTATGGATACGATTATCTGAAAACCACTCTGGATTTCTGGAGTTCCAAATATCCCACAATTCCTGTGCTGGGTATCCACTCCACCCAGGAGGACGCAGACATCGTCAAGGTCAAAGAAGTAAACGGGATCAGGATTGCTTTTCTTGATTATACATATGGCACCAACAACTCAGGTGCAGGGGAAGGCTATGAATACATGATCGATATCTTTGATAAGGACAAGATCACCACTATGATCCAGAAAGCCAAATCCATCTGTGACTGCCTTATTTTTGTTGCACACTGGGGTACAGAAGACGAGACCATGCCAAACGAATATGAGAAGCAATGGGCTGCCTTCCTTATGGAGCAGGGCGTAGATGTGATCATAGGCGGACATCCTCATGTACTTCAGCCTTATGGCCGTCTCTCAGATGACCAGGGACACAGCACACTGGTATTCTATTCTCTGGGAAATTTTGTTTCCACGCAGCAGGAGCTGCCGGAGCTGCTGGAGGGTATGGCAAGCTTTACCATTCAGAAAACAACTCTTAACGGCAAGAGCACAATTGAGATTCTTTCACCTGAAGTAAAGCCTATGGTTATGCACTACAACCATGATGCAGGAGAATACGGCCCCTATATGCTCTCTGATTATACAGAGGAGCTGGCTTCCCAGCACAGCGTCCGCAATGTGATCGGTGATGAATTCACCCTGGCAAACCTCCAGGCCAAATTCAAGGAAATCATGTCCATGAATGTGAAGCCGTCTACCAACACCAACCTGCTGAACGTAAAATTTGACTGGCAGGGCAACATGATCGACAAAACTACAGGAAATGTGGTAGAGGATACAGAATCCATCCATTCCTGGGAATACCTGAGTTCATCGGGAGATACTTCGGATTCTTCCGGCACAGGAGATTCTTCTGACACAGGAGATTCCTCTGGCACAGGAGATTCCTCCGAGGATAACGGAGACTCCTATGATGAATCCTATGACAGTTCCTATGATGACGGATCCTATGACGAATCCTACGACAATTCCTATGATGACGGATCCTATTGACAGTTCCTATCATAACGGGTTCTACGATGAATTTTATTAACGATTGATAATCTGCAAAATAAAATAAACATCTGGTTTCGCACTCACTTGTATTATCCGGCAGTTACCTTGTCGGTGTATACAGGCTGAGCACTATGAAATCAGATGTTTTCTTTTTATTTTTACAGATATATAACTATTGAATTATTTTATATTCCCAGCAATCTGTGTGTATTTTCCCTGGTGACCTCAATAACCTCCTCAGGGGTTACCTGCTTCAGTTCTGCAATCGCCCGAACTACATAGGGTAGATACAGAGAGGAATTGCGTTTACCCCGATTGGGCTCCGGAGCCATGTACGGACAGTCTGTTTCCAGCACCAGCTGTGACAGAGGTGCATACTGTACAACCTCCTTCAGCTTCTTTGCATTTTTAAAAGTAACTACGCCTCCAATTCCCAGGTAAAGTCCCATATTCAAATATTCTGCGGCGATCTCACGGCTGTAGGAAAAGCAGTGAATAATTCCTCCATACATGCCTCCCTGCATATATTCCCTGACAATATTCAAGGTATCCTCCGCTGCATCCCGGCTGTGGATCATAAAAGGAAGCTTCTCCTCCCTGGCAATCTCCATCTGGGCGCGGAACATCTTCTGCTGTATCTCATGTTCTTTTTTCTCCTTATGCCAGTAATAATCCAGACCAATCTCTCCAATGGCGATCATCTTGTCCATATGGGAAATACGGCGGATCTCTGCCAGGGTTTCCTCTGTCATCTGCTCCGCATCATCCGGATGCACTCCCACAGCTCCGTATATAAACGGATACTTTTCAATCAATTTCACCGTATCCTGCAAGCCATCTATAGATGCACAGACATTTACAAGCTTCTCAATTCCATGCTCCTGCATAGATGCAAGAAGCACCTCTCTGTCTGGGTCAAAAGCCTCATCATCATAATGGGCATGGGTATCTATGATCATTTTTTAATTCCTCCTTATTGTCATTTCTTCCGAAAATCCCCCATTCCGGAATATGGGTAACTCCGGAATGGGGGAAAATGTATTACTTGTTTGATTTTTTATTTTTCATCTTTTCTGCGGCGTTTAAAGAATACGGCTGCTCCGGCAATCACTGCTGCAGCTGCAAACAGTGCAATAAAGCCTCCGATCGGTGTAGAATCACCGGTTCTCACTGCAGATTTTCCTGAAAATCCACCTGATGTATTTGGTGTATTCGGCGTATTCGGTGTGCCAGGTGTAGGTGTAACCTTTGTTGAATTCTCTGTATTGGTAATGACTACATTTGCACTAAGATTGTCATCATTCAAGGTTACCTGCGCATTATCAACTGTCACATCATACTTAAAGCTTGCTGCTCCTGCAACCGGCTTTCCATTGGAATCAACCTCTGTCACATACAGGGTAATGGATCCGCTTTCCGGAAGTGCCACATTAACCAGAGCAGTTGCTTCTGAACCACCGGCCAGATCTAACGGTACAATATTCTGAGAAACATCTGTTGAAAGCTGTGTGAAGCCCTCATCTGCAAAAATTCCTGCATAGAAGATCTCATTGCTGTTCTTTGCTTTTCCGTCACTGCCAACCAGCTTCTTGGTAATGTTCAGTTCGGCTTCCTTATAGTAACCATCCGGAATCTTCTCAAACTGGTTGTCAAAGTATACAGTTGTGCTGCCGTCAGCATTGTCAACTGTAACTGCATTTCCGTCTGAGAAATCTACCATATACATGGTTCCATCTGCACATATATTCGCCAGATAACAGGTTCCGTCTGCCTCACACTCGCCTACATAATAGGTCTGTCCCTTCTCCAGTCCTGTAAAGGTTACCGTAGATGCAGAAGCGTTCTTAAAGTTAAGTGCCATCACATCGGAAACTCTCTCTGTACAATCAGCATCTGAATACAAAGCCACATAATAAGTTGCATCCACAGCTCCGATCACTGTTCCGTCAACAGTTACCAGTTTCTTGGTTACAGATACGGAAACATCCTTGCTATCATTCTTCTCATCTTTTACAAGAAGTGTATCACCACTGATGGCTGTTGTGGTATTTGCAGTATCAATCGTTCCATCCTCATTCAGCTGGAATGTAGTATCCTCTGCCACCTTATAGCCCTTCGGTGCTGCTGTCTCATGGAGCGTATAAACAACTCCTGGTTTCAGATCTGTAAGAGTATAAGCATCCTTATCGGAATCCCATTCAGCCACTACCTTGCCATCCGGGTCAATCACCTGAAGGTGCGCACCACCCAGAACCTCATAGGTGTCGGCGTCTACTTTGCTGATCTTGACTGAGACATCCTTTGTTTTAGTATAGTCATTTGTAATTGTAATGGTTGCTGTCTCTTTGTTTGTTACGGTTACTTTTCCACCATCTACACTGTAGGTAGTAGTCAGTTTATAGCCTTCCATATCTGCATTTGTTTCTGTCACTATATATTCGCCAAGTGGCAGATTCTGGAATGTATATTTTCCATTTACAAAATCACTGTAATGAACAGTTTCTGAATATCCATCCGGTCCTATAACCGTAAATGTCATTGCTGCTTTCTGCTCTGCTGTAAGAGCGGAATCAGAAATATCACCTGTAATAGATTTGACGATTTCAAGGGTTCCGGATTTCAGAGTATTGGTAATTGTATATCCGGTACGGGCATCTCCGCTTACAGATGCTTCATATCCATCTACTGTGCCAATCTCTTTTACTGTATAGGCAATTGTAGTTCCACCATTCTTCTCATCCAGACCAGTCCAAGTATAAGTCCATTTGTTTGCTTCATTTAAAGTAACCGAACTTCCACTTTCCCGTCCATCTGCATAAAGCTGAACCTTAATCTCTGATGGTCTCTTGTTGCCCTTGTTATCATTATCAACCCATGCTTTTGTTACAGTCACGCTGGTCTGTCCTGGTGTATAGCTGTTGGTGATATCGTAGCCATTAATTGTTGTAGAATAACCGGCTACTGCATCCTCGGTCACTGTGTAGTTAATTGCAATGCCATTTTCATATTTCGGCAGATCGGTGAAACTGTATTTCCAGTTATCTTTTGCTGTTACTTCTTTGCTGGCAACCTTTGTGCCATTGGCCAGAAGATTGACTGTGATACTGGATGGTCGACTGCCATCCTGATTTCCACCATCTGACCATGTTTTGGTTCCTTCTATCTTTATAGTTTCTATAAAATAAGTATTTGTCAGTGTTGTTATGCTTCCTTCCTTATCTGTGCTTGTCAGGCTGTAACCTTCCGGTAAGTCTTTTTCTGACCAGGTATAATCGATCGTCTGACCATTCTCTTTTTCTTCCAGGTCAGTTACGGTTGCTGTCCAGTTATTTCCTGCATTCAGTGTAACCTCTTTTACTACTGTGTCACCTTTTTTCAGTTCCACCTTAAGGTTTTCCGGACGTTTTCCATCCTGGTTATTTCCGTCATTCCATATCTTCTTGACTGTTGCACTTACCTTTCCCGGTGTATAACTATTTGTCAGTGTTGTTATGCTTCCTTCCTTATTTGTACTTGTCAGGCTGTAACCTTCCGGTAAGTCTTTTTCTGACCAGGTATAATCGATCGTCTGACCATTCTCTTTTTCTTCCAGGTCAGTTACGGTTGCTGTCCAGTTATTTCCTGCATTCAGTGTAACCTCTTTTATTACTGTGTCACCTTTTTTCAGGTCCACCTTAAGGTTTTCCGGACGTTTTCCATCACGGTTATTTCCGTCATTCCATACTTTCTTGACTGTTGCACTTACTTTCAACTCACCTTTACTGTTAGTTACTGTGTATTCTACAGCATTGCCCGCAACAACTTCCACACTTCCTTTAATTTTAGAAACAGTATATGGAAATTTAGTAGCATTTTTTATTGCTGTTCCTTTGGCATCTGCCACTTCGGTAACCTCATATGTACCTACTGATAAATTATTAAGTGTAATACTTCCTGCTTTATTTGCATACTCTAATGCTAACACTTTTTTGCTTGAAGAAGCGTTCCCATTCAAGTCATAGTATTTATATGATGAATATTTATTTCCCTGAGTTACTGTAAAATAGAAGGTACCTGCAAAATCATCGTTTTCACCAGTAACGTTTTTTATTATAGTAAGACTACCTTTTTCATTATTATTAAAAGTATTTGTAAATGTAAATCTATCACCTTTCGGTAATCCTGCCGTCCATGTATTTCCACCATCACTACTATATGATCTGGTAATGGAAAGTCCAACTCCCTCGTTGCTTTGTATTTCGACTTTTATTTTATATACTACTTTTGAATAAGAGATACCTGATACATTACCTAGTAATTCCCTTAAAGTATATTCGTAAGTCTTTCCAATATCAGACTGAGAATATGTAATCAATCCAAAGGAAGGAGTTCTGTTTCCATATGATGCTTCAATAACTTTTGCTAAATTTTCTTCTGAATTCTCTTTTGATCCCTTCGGCATAGGTGTACCGTTAGCTGCCGATAATTCGAACTGAAATTTATAATTATTCTGCCATGCATCACTCTTATCTTTTTCGACCAGCTTTTCAACACCAAATCCCATGGTACCAGTAAAATCTGTTCGATGGCTTTCTGCATTTATATTAACTACATTTGCAATCATTGAGCCATTCCAGTTAGCTCTAGTTGTAAAAGTACCATTAGGAACAAGAATAGTTCCTGTTGTAGCTTCTTTCTGTAAAACAGAACCTGTATATGGAGTTCCATCCTGATTGAGAATATTCCAAATTAGTTTTCCTGCTGAAAAATCCCCCTGTTCACCACCTGTATTATTAACATTGTTTAAACTAAGCTGTGGGATAATAACTGAATCACCTGATACTTTAATATTAAGTATCAATGATGTTCCTGAATTGTTTGAAAGTCCTTCTATCTGCGAATGACTTTGTAATTCTTCCAAAGTTATATTACAAACAGCCGTTCCACTATAACCTTCAGAAATAATAAGTTTACCCTCACTCTTAGTAACACCCTGATCTGGCTGTCCTGCCATACCTGTACTTAACTGAACTGCTTCTGTTTTCAAGCTTGATACATCTAAAAATTTATAATCCTGTGTATCCTGATAAACAGTTTTAGGTTTATCCAATTTTTGACCATTTAAATAAAAATGCTGTCCATCGCAGGTAACTTTAATATCTTTGCCAATTACTAATATATCATTGTCATCCGCACCACACTGCATTCCATTCTCAATACTTGTAAAAGACTCAATATAACTTATCTCATTAGATACCTGCTTGGTTCCAAAATTACTTCCATAAGTCAATTCTTTAGTTAAAACATTTCCATTTGTATGTACTGAATTATGAACCTTTGTAAATCCAACTGCATGAAAGTTATTGATAAGTCCCAAAGGTCCGGACACATTATACTGATGCTCTGGTCCAACAGCAATATAAGTCAGACCATTTGCTTCCCAAACCTCATCTGGTTGAAATGTACGTGTTTCAATATTAAATGTTATATCATTTCCATTTTTTACAGGACCATTTTTGCCAAACGTAAAGAATGTATTCTTAAGTTCATTTTCAAGCATTGTAATCTTCACATATGCAACTCTGCTGTCAACATTCTGAAAATCATTTCCTAAATATCTGCCTCCTGACATAGATCCTATCTGAATATCTCTAAATTTGTCAGGGTTAATTCCATTCAGTTCATTCTGCGCTTCATCATAATAGGTACATTGAATTTCAATCTTAAAATTCTGAACAGCATTTCTTATATCATCTGCCATTCCAAGTTTTACTGTAGTTTTTTTCGCCTCCTCCAAGGTCATATAATACTCATTAGACTTTACTGTTGGTGTTGCCTGTTTTGCATAAGCCAATCTGAATCCATATGGAGAAAAGCTGTTATTTGTAAATGTCATAGACTGAACTGTGCCATCAGAGGATATATCAACATTACCTGATACTACTTCTGCATTATTCTGATCATCCAAATGAACTACTTGAGATTCTAATATTTCACCTTTATTCTCTGTTTCCTGTTGTGTTTTAAATGTTACATTAACCGTTACGTTTCCATCTTCTGGCTCAATACGTCCCTCTTTAGATGCAGAAAGAAAATATATATCGTAAAGCACATAATCTGCAACTGTGTCATCATTTCCTAACTGCACATTAAATGCTTCTACAGCAGCTTTATATACATCACTATTGGGATCAATATAATCTGCCTTAAGTTCAGCATCCTGTGGAAGGTTTGCACCTTCTTCTGCTTTTGCAGTAATAGCTACTCTGCTGTCTTCATATGTAAAATCTGTTTTTGGTGTTTCCTCCGGAGTTTCTGTAACTTCAGGGATTGGTGTTGCCTCTGGTACAGGTGTAGCTGTTGCTTCAACTGCCGGGGCTTCTGTTGCTGTTGGCTCTGCTGCAGGAGTTACTGTAACCTCTGGCTCTGCCTCATTCTCTGCAGGTGCCTCTGTGGGTGCTGCAGACTCTTCGCCCTCATTTTCTTCTTCCGTAGGAGTCTTTTCCTCCGGTGTTTCTTCCACCTGTTTCTCAGGTGTTTCCTCCGTCTGTGCTGCCGGGGCTTCCGTTACTGTGGGAACCGCAGCTTCGCTGCTGGCGTAGATAACACTGGTCGTTGCCTGCTGGAAGATCATCAGGACTGTCAGTATTGCTGCCAGATAGCGTCTGACTTTCGTTGTTTTGCTTTTCATAATGTCATCCTCCCTTTGAATAAATATTTTCTTATTTCTCTACTATAAATAAGCAAATACGGATGATAAATCCGCCTACCGATGAGACTTCATAACTGTAAAATGACCAACAGTCATGATACTTTATCTCATTATTTGAGTATAGCATCATAAATTTTCAGATTCAATATTTTTACTTTTAAAAAAAATTATTGTAGGACAATTCCGTCGATTTGCCCAAATTTTTTTATTGATTCTCGAAAATTTTCGTATCCTCAAAAAAATAGAGAGGATGGGACAATATTTATATGTCACATCCTCTCCGTTCTGGAACTGTCTATTTTATAAACAGTACTTTTATCATTTTACATCAATCTACAAACTTAAATTCAGAATCGTTTGTAGTAAATACTGGAATTACCGATAACGGTGCAGCACATGTCACGGTATTTCCTCCTTCGTAAATTTTTCCAGTCTGTACTTCTTTCCAAGTCCTTCCTGCCGGCAGATAAACAGTACGCTCACGCATTCCTTCATAAAGAACCGGTGCAACAAGAATATCAGGTCCAAACATGTATTCATCATTAACATCCCAACAAGCTTCATCATCTGGATTATCATAAAATAACGGACGAATAACTGGTGTTCCTTTTTCATGTGCTTTCACCATCTGTTCTTTTACATATGGGCGTAATGTTTCACGAGTATCAACAAGACCTTTCAAAATCTTATACACGTCTTCACCATAACTGTAAATTTCATTTTCAGCACCACTTCCAAATGGCTGATTCCACATTTTGGCAGCATTAGAAATAGTAAAATCAATTGGATCACGAAAACCATGAAGCCTTGTAACAGGACAGAATAAACCAAACTGGAACCAGCGAATTAAAAGTTCATGGAATTTGGGATCATAAATATTACCGCCCGTAAAACCACCAATATCAGTTGTCCACCACGGGATTCCAGAAAGTCCTACGTTTAATCCTGCTGCCATTTGATTTCTCAGGAAATCGAAAGTAGAATGTGTATCACCAGACCATAAAAGAGCACCATATCTCTGACTTCCTGCCCATACACAACGAAGAAGATTCAAGATGTTTTTCTGGCCTTCTTTTTCCATACCTTCATAAAACGTTTTGGCATATTCCACAGGATAATAATTAGACACTTTCACAGCCGGACCTTTATAGTATCTAAAATTATCATAATCATAATGGAACATATAATCTGGCTCTGCCTCATCCAACCAGAAAATGCGAATACCATACTTATAATAATTTTCTTTTGCTTTATTCCAGACATACTCTCTTGACTCTGGATTAAACGCATCAAACAGATATTCGTTACCCATAAATTGCATCTGTACGGCGTTTGCACGTTCGGAACGTACTAACAGTCCTAATTCTTTCATTTCTTCATAATTTTCACTATTTACATCTACAGTTGGCCAGATGGAAACCATTAGCTCAATTCCCATACTTTTTAGTTCATCCACCATAGCCTGTGGATCTGGCCAGTACTTTGGATCAAATTTCCATTCTCCCTGATTTGTCCAATGGAAGAAATCGCAGACAATCACTGAAATAGGAATTCCTCTTTTTTTGTATTCTCTCGCCACATTCAGTAACTGTTCCTGTGTTGTATAACGCAATTTGCACTGCCAGAAACCAGTTGCATAATCAGGCATCATAGGAACTTTTCCAGTGGCATTTGCATATGCTTCCTCAATTTCAGCCGGCGTATCACCTGCTGTAATCCATAAGTCCATATGCTCAGTGCACTCTGCAGTCCACTCTGTCAGATTATTTGCAAATGTAACGCGTCCAATTGCCGGATTGTTCCAAAGGAAACCATATCCTTTATTAGAAAGAGCAAACGGAATGCTTGACTGAGTATTTCTCTGAGCCAATTCCAGGCAGCATCCCTGCATATTTAATTGCTTTTCCTGTCTCTGACCTAGACCATAAATTTTTTCTCCATCCTGACCTTCAAAACGGAGAGTAATTTTATAATCACTAGAACCAATCAATGGCTTATACTCACGTCCACAAATTGCAAGGGGACTTGTCTTTGCACCACCATTATTGACTCTCCATCTCTCTTCCAGAAGGACTTCTCCTTTCTGGTTATAATATGTCAGCCATCCAAATTCATTAAAGGATGCGGTGATTTTTCCGTTTGTAATACTTGCTGTTTTTCCATTCACTTTAATTTGTGCTGTACAAGGAACCTGGTCATCAAGCAAAGCCCATGGCTCTTGGGATATTGATGCTGTCTTTGTACCACGAATTCGTAAACTGTTCTCGCCCCATGGTTCCAATTGTAAAAGTTCACTGTCATTTCTGTAAATCAATTTGTTTCCATCTACTTTAAATGCCATAACGTTACTCCTTTCTACGGATTCATCGCTTAATGTTCTTTAGGCCTTTTCATGTACCCATACTGTCATTTCATTTTCACCTCTATTTGCCCATGCATAATATGGAATATAGGTCAGATCCACTGGTTCATATTCCCAATTAGTATCCGAAGCATACAGTACTGTCTCATCCTCTAATTCTTTTAATCTGTAACCTTTCGTATGGATTTCATTAATGCCCAGTAATTTATCCGTTCTACGTTCAAGTTGCAGCTCAGAGTCTTTTGGAAGATAAATTCTTTGTAACCCCTTACCATTGTCTACTTCTTCCAGACAGTATACAAGTGGACCACACTGAATTGCCACTTTTCCAACATCTTTAGACACTTTTGGATTTGCATAAACACGTTTTGGTTCGAAATCAAGTTCCAAAAGAATGGTATCACCAGTATTCCAAGCACGTTTCAGATGTGCAAAACCATCTTTCACTTCTGTCTGTACTTTCTCACCATTTACCATAATACTCCATTTATTACTACTCCATGCTGGAATACGAAGACATATCTCATATTCTCCTGCTGTTTTTAAATTGAATTTAATCAATCCTTCATAGGGATAATCTGTTACAGTTTCCAATTCAATTGTTTTATTCTCCAGATGAATTATAGCCTGATCCGGTACATACAGATTTACATAAATTTGATTTTCTTTAATTGTATAAATATACTCAGCCAGGGAAGTGATCATCCTGCTCAAGTTTGGAGGACAACATGCACAGCCAAACCACGCCGGTCTTACAGGTAGCACATGCGCTCTATCTGGGTTTTCCTTGCTGATAATCGGCTCTACTTCCAATGGATTTACATAGAAGAAACTTTTCCCATCCAGAGACATTCCGGCAAGACAAGTGTTATACAATGCACGCTCCATCGTATCTGCATAATCACCTTTCTGTTCTGCTTCCAAAAGTCTCTTTGTAAAGAACATCATTCCCACAGATGCACAGGTTTCTCCGTATACCATATCATTTGGCAGATCATAATCAGAAGTAAACATTTCAGCTTTTGGTGTAGAACCAATTCCGCCAGTTACATACATCCTTCTCTGAACCATATTCTGATATAAAGTACGGCATGTATCCATCAGTCCTTCATCCTTTGTCAGTCGCGCTACATCAACAGCTCCACTTGCCATATACATACATCTTACCGCATGTCCTTCGAATGACTTCTGCTCACGAATTGGTAAATGATATTGTTCATATTTCGGACCATTGCTGTACATTCCATATGGTGGATAAAGATATGAGAAATGGGAAGCATGATTTCTTTTTTCAAATTCAATATCAAAGTAATAGGGCTTCTTTCCTCTTTCATCTATAAAATATTTGGCAAGTTTCAGATATCGTTCCTCATTAGTTGCCTCATACATTTTTACTAACGCAAGTTCAATTTCTTCATGTCCTGGATATCCATGTCTTTTGTTTTCTTCGGGTCCGAAATTCTGATCAATCAGATCCGCCATCCTGCACATAATCTTTAATAGTTTATCTTTTCCAGTTGCCCTGTAATATGCTACAGCAGCCTCCATCATATGTCCTGCACAGTAAAGTTCATGGCATTCACATAAGTTTGTAAAACGGTTCTCTGGCTCTTTAATTGTAAAGTATGTATTTAAATATCCATCTTCCTGCTGAGCTTCTCCAATCAGATCAACTGTATCATCAACAATTTTTTCCAACTCTTCATCTGGATCACTCATCAGTCTGTATGCAACGGCCTCCAACCATTTCGCAAGATCACTGTCTTGAAAAACCATTCCATAGAAGTCGCCCTTTTCTCTTCCTGCTGCAATCTTAAAGTTTGCAATACAATGACTTGGATAACCTTCATCATTACCTTCTGCCACACTAAAATTCTCAATACTGTGATCTGGCACTGCATCTTTCGCCACATCGTTTAAAATATCCCACTGATAAGGCAAAACCTGTTCTTTTACTAATTTTGAAACTCTTCCAAGAAGACCCGATGTAATTTTCACGTCATTAATAGCCGCATGCATAGTTTGCTTCTCCATATATTTGCTCCTTTAGCGATACAGGATGCGCTGTATCATAAACACGCATCCTGTATTAATAACATAATTTTCATTTATAGTATTATTATTCTGCCAAATAATACATATCTGCATTATCAGCAGTTACAACAGCGCATCCTGAATCTCCAGTTGCTGGTAAGGATGGGAAGCCTTTTGCATACCAATCATCTGCAGATTTGATACAATCCTGGTTTGCAAGCATGTAAACATAAATCATACTCCAGAAACCTTCTGCGTATGGAGACTGCGACAGTGTTGCTTCAACAGAGCCAGATTTAATGGAATCAAGTGTTGTTTTATCAGTATCAAAGCCTACCACTTTAATTTCTCCTGTAAGTCCCGCTTCTGAAAGTGCAGTTTCTGTTCCAAGGACAGCCTGCTGAAGTGCTGCAAAAATGTAATCAATATCACTATCTGTAGACAGTAAACTTGAAAGATTAGTAGCTGCTTCGTTTTCATCATTGCCAGCATCCACAACCTGTACCATCTCAATATCAGGATATTTATCAGCAAGCTCAGTTGTAAATCCTTCAATTCTCTCATTAATATTGGATTGTCCTGTACGTGTCAGACAAGCAACTCTTCCTTTTCCGCCAAGCTTCTCACCAATATAATCTGCTGCCGTTACACCAGCCTGATAGTTTGATGTACCAAGGAAAGTAGTTCTTTTACTATTTGGCGAATCAGAGTCAAACGTTACAATTGGAATACCCGCATCAATTGCATTGTTAATCGGATCTACATAAGCATCAGCATCCATACAGGTAACCGCCATACCAGTTGGATTCAATGCAATAACCTGTTCCAGAGATGTGACAGCTGAATTAACGTCATATTCAGTTGTTCCGCCATATTTGGCTTCTACGCCAAGCATCGCTGCTGCATCCTGGAATCCTCTCCAGCACTCTGTCCAGAATGAATATCCTGACAGAAATGTTACCATGTAATAAGTCTGATCCGGATGTGCCTCAAGCTGCAGACCATCTGCAAATACTGTAGTTCCCATGGTAGCGGTTGTCATTACTGCTGCTAATCCTGCTGCTACAAGTTTTTTTACCTTCATTCTTTTTTCCTCCTAAACTTTTATATAGTTTTTAAGTTTTTATGCTTTGCAACACGTCACCCGTGCATATGCATTCTTTTATTAAACTGCCCCTTTTTGTTATTTATGCAAAATCAATTTTTCTTTCTATTGCTAAGTGCATCAAATATGATGGCAAGAATCAAAATTGCTCCTGTAATAAAGTTCTGCCAGTGAACAGATACATTTAGAATTACAAGGATATTACTGATAACGCTCATAAGAACTACACCTAACACAGCTCCTGCAACTGTTCCCTTACCACCTGTAAGGCTTACACCACCAATAACAGCAGCTGAGATAACTGTCATCTCTACACCAGAACCAGTACTTGATGTTGCAGTTCCAAAACGAGAAGCAGTAAGAACACCCGCAAGACCGGAAAGTGCACCGGTAAGAACATATACCATTGTTTTTACAAGTCTTGTATTGATTCCAGACAGCATAGCTGTTTTTTCATTGCTTCCTACAAAAAATACATTTCTTGCAACCCCTGATCTGCGAACAAGAATATCACCGATCACAACAAACACCAGACATACTAAAAATAATAACGGAAACTTCCCAACAGATCCGGATCCAATAACACGGAATGCCTTTACTCCTGGTGCATCCTGTAAACCAATAGAACCACCATTTGTAAGAACATATACAATACCTCTTGCCATCTGCTGCATACCTAATGTAGTAATAAATGCATTCAGATTCAAATAACCAATCAGTAAACCATTTATACTACCGCAAAAAATTCCCACTAATATTCCTACAATGCATGCCATCCAGATGCTCCACCCATTGTTTGTAAGAACTACAACACAAACTGCACTTAATCCAAGTACTGATCCAACTGACAAATCAAATCCGCCGCTTACTAATGCCAATGTCATTGCAATTGCAATAATAGCATTACAGGAAAATCCAATTGCCGTTGTTCGCAAATTGGTCACTGTAAGGAACGCCGGGGATAAAACTGATATAAACACTACCAGTACCAAAAGTATTACCAATACGGAAAACTCTTTCATGGAACGAATATTTTTCCAAACAGAATTTTTCGATCCTTGTTCTTTTGTTGTTGCCACAGTTTTCATACTTCATTACTCCTTGTCACTAAATTCGGAAATAGTAGTTACTATCTGATTCTGAGTTAATTCATCTCCAGCTATTTCTCCTACTACTTTTCCTACGTTTATCACTACAACTCTGTCGCAAACACCTACTGTTTCCGGCATTTCAGAAGAAATAACAACAATGCTGATTCCTTCATTACTTAGTTTCCTTAATAACTGATGGATTTCTGCCTTTGCACCTACATCAATTCCTCTTGTCGGCTCATCCAAAAACAGAACCTTAGGTTTCATAGCCAACAGCTTTGCAAGCATTAATTTTTGCTGATTTCCACCAGAAAGACTTCCTATATTCTGTGATGTGGAAGAATATTTAACATTCAACATCTCTTTATATTTTGCTGTAATATCTTCCGCATGTTTTTCTGATAAAAGACCATTTTTACAAAAAGCTGAAATTTGTGGTGCAACTATGTTTTCAACCAAAGACATTTCCAAAAAAAGTCCATCTTTTTTCCTGTCCTCTGTAAGATAACAAATTCCTGCTTTGGATGCATCTTTACAGTTATTAATGGAAATCTGCTTTCCATATAAATAAATATCTCCTGATTGCCGTTTGTCAATTCCACATATAGCTCTTGCAATTTCTGTTCTACCTGCACCAACGAGTCCACATAATCCTAAAATTTCACCCTTATACGTGGAAAAGCTTACGTTTGAGAAATAAGGTTTACGAGTCAGACCCTCTACTCTTAATACCTCTTCACCTCTGGATTTGTTTTTTTCAGGATAAAGATTTCCAAGTTCTTTTCCTACCATATTGGAAACAACATGTTCTGGATTTGTATCTTTTACCTGAATTGTTTCAATCTTTTGTCCATCTCTCATAATTGTAATCGTATTACAAATGTCAAAAATTTCTTCCATTTTATGGCTTATGTAGAAAATTCCAATCCCCTGAGAAGCAAGTCTGTGAATGATTTCAAACAAACCTTTTGCCTCTTCATCATTTAAACTGGAAGTAGGTTCATCAAAAATAAGAACCTTACAATCTGAAGATAAAGCTTTTGCAATTTCTACCATCTGCTGCTGTGCAACACTTAATGTGCTAACCAAAGCAGCCGGATTGATGTTTTTACCACTTTCTCCAAACTGATCCAGAATTTTTCTTGAAGCATTGTTTAAAACTACATTATCAACCATGCTCTTCTTAGTAGGTAAATGACCAATAAAAATATTATTACCTACTGTCAGATCCTGACATAATGCCAATTCTTGATGCACAAAACCAATTCCCGCCATCTGTGCATCATTCGGATTACGAAAATGAACTTCTGTGCCATCCAAATAAATAGAACCACTATCTGCTGAAAAAACTCCTGATATAATATTCATCAATGTTGACTTTCCTGCACCATTTTCACCAACCAGTGCGTGAATCTCACCTTTTTTCAGTTCTACTGATACACCTTTCAATGCATATGTACCAGTGAAGTGTTTCTTTATATCTGAAGTTCTAAGTATTACCTCATTATTCATTTCAGTAACCCCCTCCTTTCTTTTATTTTCGTTTCTGTTTTTTTTTTTCGATTATGTTTATATTTTATCTCTTTTTTTCATTTTGTCAATCATTTTTGTTCATTTAAAACCATTTTGTAAATAATTCACAGATATAATTGTTTATTTTTGTTCATAGCTTTTCTTTGGTTGTTCATTTCTTTTCTTTTTTCAAAAATAAAGTTTATTTTTGTCAGTTTACATGTTATAATATAAAAAGAACATCTCATTCTAAAGCGATTAAACAGGAGTTTATATATGTTACCAATCAAGCGTCTAGAAGAAATAAAACGAATTCTAACTGAAAATAAGCAGGCTGATGTGCCTTCCCTAGCTCAAGAGCTAAATGTTACAGAAGCTACTATCAGGCGTGACCTGGAAAAATTAGAAAACGAACAGTTCCTTACACGTACACACGGCGGTGCTGTACTAAATGAACAGGAACCATCTGAAAGTTCTTTATTTCAGCTACCGGATACAAACAAAGATATCTATTCCAATATTGGAAAAATTGCATCTCAGTTTATTCAGAATAATCAGGTTATCTTTCTCGGCCCTGGCTCTTGTTCCCGTTTTATCGTGCGCAACTTGCAGGCTAAAATAAATGTAACTGTCATAACGACTGATTTAATGGTTGCCCATGATTGTGCTGCACACAGTCCCAATGTATCTGTAGTCATTCCTGGCGGAAATCTAAATCCGTCCACTTTAAATCTTTCCGGTACCATGACATTCAATTCACTTGACAATTTTTACTTTGATATTTCATTTTTTGATATAGATGGTATTACCATGACACGCGGATACTCTGTTTCCTCATTGAATAAAGCCTATTTAATACAAAATATATTTAAAACCTCTAAACAAAATTTTGCTTTATGCCCATATGACCGCTTTAATTGTGAAGCTCCGGCAATCGTAGGAGACATCAATATGTTTCCCTCTGTTATTACTAATGAACGGGTAGATGCCCTATATAAAGAATACTACTTCCAACACAATATTCAGGTATTTGCCACCTTTAATATTTAAATATCTTATATTACATCAGAGGTATATTATGAATAATTTTATTCTTTCATGTAAAAATATAAGTCTGACCTTAAATCAGGTTCCGATTATAGAAAATATTAATTTCTCACTTTATCCAGGTGAATTTCACTTACTCATGGGCGAGAATGGGGCTGGTAAAACTACTCTTGCAAATATTCTTTCAGGAGTTTACCCTTTCAAATCTTATTCCGGAACCATTATATTTAACCAACAGGAGCTTCGCTTAACCACTCCCCGTGATGCTATTAAGAAAAAAATAATCACTATTCATCAGGATACCCATCTTTATGAGAATATGACTATTGCAGATAACCTGTATGCAAACTTACCTGCCAAAACAGCTCTAAATAAATTTATTTCTTCTAAAAAAAGAATTCAACTTGCAAATATTTTTTTCCAAAAGCATAATGTATATATTGATTCTTCACGGATGGTTAATGAATGTAGTGCTGTAACCAAACGCAAAGTAGAACTTTTAAAATTATATCTTATGGAACCTGATTTGCTCATTCTTGATGAGCCTGTGGCTTTTATGAGTTCTTACGAAATCGAATTTTTTCTTGACATAATAAAGCATTTTAAAAATAAAGGAGTCACGATTCTTTGTATCTCGCACAAATATCAGGCATTTTATAATCTAATAGACAGATTTTCTATTTTTTATGATAAAGAATTAAAAACAACCTTCACCAGAGAAGATATCGATAATGGAAATATTAACAGTCTCCTGTTTGCAGATTTCTGTCAAAGCCGCTACCCTAAAATCCAGGTAAAAAAAGGAAAAGAAGTATTGTGTACAGAGCATCTTGCCACAGATGGATCTCTAAAAGATATTTCTTTTTCCCTGCAGCAGGGAGAAATCCTAGGTTTTTTCGGTCGTTCCGGATCTGGCAGAAACACCTTATCCAAAGCTTTATTTGGAATCGAGCCATTAACTAGTGGTACTATTTATATTGACCGACTTCCAACCAGAATCACATGTCCTCAGGATGCCCTGGATTTAGGACTTGCTTACATTACAGATGAACGAATAGACACTGGATTGTTTTCCAATCTTGATCTTCTGGAAAATGTTTACTCAATTAAAGAAAATAATCTAGGACGTTTTTGGGCACATACAGCACTAGAATATAACCGTTATTATAAATATACAAAAAAACTAAATTTAAATCTGAATCCTCACATGAATCCAGATTCTCTTTCTGGTGGCGAACAGCAAAAGTTAATCATGATGCGTTGGCTTATGTCTTCTGCTCGTATATTTATTTTTAATGAACCTACCCAAAGTATTGATGTTCCCTCAAAAATAGATATATATAATATGTTCAACGATTTGCTTTTAAAAGGTGCTTCTATTCTTGTTTTCAGTTCTAATCTCGAGGAGCTTATGGGAATCTGTGACAGAATTATATTTATCAAAGATGGAACTGTTTCCGGTGAAATATCACATGATGAAAGCCCTTCCTCCATTCAGGATTTAATTTAGCTTAAAACAAAAAGCGAGACTCTTACCACACACGCTATGTGTGTAGTAAGAGTCTCGCCGTTTCATCACGATACGGATGGAATCTTTACCCGTTGAGACTGATGACACTGCAAATCTACATCTGTCACCTACTCCCTGTTATATATTCCACTATAGACTGCCTAGGAAGTTTTGTCAAGCTATAATTGAAAATTGTGGAGGATTTTCGTTATAATTATTACCGTTCACTCCGTTCTCAGTAATACGCCTCACAAGATAAGCTTTTTAGCAGATTTCTGCTCCTGCCGGCATTTCTTTCTCCGGAACCATGAGGGAGAGATTTCCATCTGCATCTTCTGCACAGAGGATCATTCCTTCACTGAGGATTCCTGCAAGTTTGGCAGGTTTCAGGTTAGTCACTACCATTACTCTTTTGCCAACCATTTCCTCTGCACTGTAATGCGCTTTAATTCCTGATACAATCTGACGTACCTGGCTTCCGATCTGTACCTGTGAGCAAAGAAGTTTTTTGGATTTCTTTACTTCCTCACAGGAGATGATCTTGCCCACCTGGAACTGAAGTTTTTCAAAATCATCAAATGTGATCTCCGGTTTTGCTTCCATATCGATCACATCTTCTTTTTCCTCTGCTGGCTCTTCTGCTTTTGGCGGATGGAGCTCTGCTACCTTTTCCATTACCTCTTTCAGGTCCAGACGTGCAAAAAGAATCTCAGGTTTCTCAGTTACCTTGTTTCCTGACGGATACAGACCAAATGTATTAAGATCCTCAAGAGTTCTGTCTTCTGCACTTAACTGAGCAAGGATTCTCTCTGTCGTTTCCGGCATAAAGGATTTCAGAAGAGTTGCACCAATACAGATTCCCTCAACCAGGTTGTAGAGAACTGTTGCAAGGCGGTCTTTCTTCTCCTCATCCTTTGCAAGTGCCCATGGCATTGTCTCGTCAATATATTTGTTGCAGCGTTTAAAGATTGTAAATACCTCTGTCATCGCATCTGCTACACGAAGCTTGTCCATCTTTTCGTTTACTTTTGCAGGTACGGAGAGAATGAAGTTCTTAAGATCATCATCTACTGGCTCAGCTACACCCTTATTCTCTACAACGCCGCCGAAGTATTTGTTGGACATGGAAATCGTACGGTTTACAAGGTTTCCAAGAGTATTTGCAAGCTCAGAGTTGAGACGCTCTACCATCAGCTCCCAGGTGATTACACCATCATTCTCAAATGGCATTTCATGAAGCACAAAGTAGCGGACTGCATCTACGCCAAAGAAATCTACCAGTTCATCTGCATAAAGTACATTTCCTTTGGATTTACTCATTTTACCATCGCCCTGGAGCAGCCATGGATGGCCAAATACCTGTTTCGGCAGCGGCAGATCCAGTGACATAAGGAAGATAGGCCAGTAAATTGTATGGAAACGGATAATATCTTTACCAATAAGGTGCAGGTCTGCAGGCCACAGCTGTTTGAACTGCTCTGTGCTCTCACCGTCACAGTCATAGCCAATTCCTGTAATATAGTTAGTAAGGGCATCCAGCCATACATATACCACATGCTTCGGATCAAAATCTACCGGGATTCCCCATTTAAAGGATGTTCTGGATACACAGAGATCCTGAAGTCCCGGAAGAAGGAAGTTGTTCATCATTTCGTTTTTACGGGATTCCGGCTGAATGAAATCCGGATGTGTGTTGATATAGTCGATCAGCTTGTCTGCATATTTGCTCATTTTAAAGAAGTATGCTTCCTCTTTTGCAGGCACACAGGGACGTCCACAGTCCGGACATTTGCCGTCTACCAGCTGGGATTCTGTGAAGAAGGATTCACAGGGAGTACAGTACATACCTTCGTAATGTCCCTTGTAGATATCTCCCTTTGCATACATTTTTTTGAAAATTTTCTTAACCTGTTTTTCATGGTCTTCATCTGTGGTACGGATGAATTTATCATAAGAAGTATTCATCAGATCCCAGATCCGTCTGATCTCTGTAGATACGTTGTCCACAAATTCCTTTGGAGTGATTCCTGCTTCTTCTGCTTTTAATTCGATTTTCTGGCCATGCTCATCAGTTCCTGTCTGGAAGAATACATCATAGCCCTGCTGACGTTTATAGCGGGCAATAGCATCGGCAAGAACAACCTCATAGGTATTTCCGATGTGCGGCTTGCCGGAGGTATAAGCTATGGCAGTGGTAATATAATATTTCTGTTTTTCCATTGATCAGTTTCTCCTTTATTTTCACTACAAATTACAAATCATCATTCTTATTGTATTATAGCTGTTTATGCAGAGATTGTAAACCTCAGTTTTTCAGCGGATATGTATGCTTCTGCTGCTGTAGAGCTGACGCCAGATCATACGGAAAACCACAGTGGTAAAAGTAATTCCAGCAGACATGCTGGCAGCGAAGAGAAGGGTGTAGGTTCCTTCTTTGGAAAAGCCGGCATAGTTTCTGTGCATGAGACAGTTCATGGCACGGTAGAGGGCAGCCCCTGGAATCAGTGGGATGGTGGCAGATACCAAGAATACGGTAACCGGTGTTTTGACCATACGGGCCATCACTTCTGCATAGAGAGTTGTCAGTACCGTGGAAATAAATCCGCAGAAATAGGGGTTTGCATTGATACAGGCAGCTGCCAGATAGGTTGCCCATGACAGAAAACCGCCGATGGTGGCAAATATTAATTTTTTCCCTCTGATGTTAAACAGGGCCGCAAAGCCCAGGGAACCAAGGAGTGCTGCCATTAACTGGATAAATTCCTTCATTTTCTTAGTCCTCTTTTATCCCAATATAAATCCTGCAAAGGTGAAGCCCAGAGCGATCACCAGAGCCAGCAGTATAGATTCCATAAAGCGTATCAGTCCTGTGATGGTGTCCCCGGAAAACATATCCCTCAGGGAATTGGTAAAGGCGATTCCGGGAATCAGAAGCATGATATTTCCTATGCTGATCAGATCTGCATGATCACCGATTCCGCTGTATACAGCCAGATTTGCCAGAAATCCTCCCACAGTGGAGCAGATCAGGGCTGTAATCAGAGAATTGACGGAACCTTTTTTCACGAAAGCTTCTATAAATTTCAGCAATACACCGATGATCGCTGAGGCTGCCATATCCTTCCAGTCTCCGCCGAAAAATACAGAAAAGGAACCGGAGACCAGGGCATAGATCAGAAGCTGCATCCCAAAGGAATAATGTGGTCTGTTCTGTATCTGTATCAGCTTTTCCTTTATCTCCTCATGGGTAGGCTTTTCCTGACAGATTTCCCTGGAAAGCTGATTCAGCTGGTCTACCCTGTCCAGGTCATTGACCATGCCGGAGACCCTGCGTGTCTGGGTGCAGACCCCGAAATCAGCTCCATATATGGTGGTAACGATACTGGAGGTAATAGAAAATACATCTGCCCTCTCCGCCCCGTATGCCAGGCAGATCCTGCGAATGGTATCCTCCACCCTTCCAACCTCTGCGCCACTGACCAGCAGCTGTTCACCAATAGACATAGCACAATATAAATATTCTTCTGCTTCCCTTCGATTCATAGCCTTGCTCTCCTGAACTCTTAGACATCCCCACCCACTGCTTATTGCTTTTCGCAATTGAAGCAGGGGACTTACTTGATTCGGGTCAAGCGGATATTCGCAATCCGCTTCGCTACTTGCTCATAACCGAATAACTGCTCCGCAGTTTATCAGAAGGAGCTTGCACTCCTCCTGATACAAGCAAGTCCCCACCCACTGTTTATTGCTTTTCGCAATTGAAGCAGGGGACTTGCTTGATTCGGTTAAATCATCACAAACTCTATTATAATAAATCCTCCGGAACAGGTCAAACGGATATTCACAGTAACGTAGCAAAAAGAAATGCCCTTGCAGGAAAAATCCTGCAGGGCATTTTTTACTGTTTTATATAACCTTCAGATTAGCCGAAGTATCTCTTAAGCAGACCAGCGAATGCTTTTCCGTGTCTTGCTTCGTCACGAGCCATTTCGTGTACTGTATCGTGGATTGCATCCAGATTAGCAGCTTTTGCACGTTTTGCAAGATCTGTCTTTCCTGCTGTTGCACCGTTCTCAGCTTCTACTCTCATTTCCAGGTTCTTCTTTGTGCTGTCTGTAACTACTTCGCCAAGTAATTCAGCGAATTTAGCAGCATGCTCTGCTTCTTCATAAGCTGCTTTCTCATAGTATAAACCGATTTCCGGATATCCTTCTCTGTGAGCAACTCTTGCCATTGCAAGATACATACCAACTTCAGAGCATTCACCCTGGAAGTTTGCTCTTAAATCAGCCATGATGTCTTCGCTGGATCCCTGAGCTACGCCTACTACATGCTCTGCAGCCCATGACATTTCAGCATCCTGTTTCACGAATTTGGAAGCTGGTGCTTTACATACTGGACAGGCTTCCGGAGCCTGCTCGCCTTCATAAACATATCCACATACACTACATACCCATTTTGTCATAATTAAGATCTCCTTTTCTTATTTTAATTTGTTTTGGTTACTGTCTTATAAATCACAGTAATATTTATTGTTTCAGAACCTGTCCCAAAAAATTCAGGCCAGTTCCGGCATTGCCTTCTGCCTCATAAAAAACAGATGATTTTTACTTTTCTTTGATAATAGTAATCGTTACTGTTTTCTATGTACTTAGATTAACATACTTGATAATAAAAGTCAAGTTTTATTTTTATTTTTTTCTTCCGCCGTTTCCTTTTGCGTTTCTTTCAGACAATCCTCACAGAGTCCAAAAAATCTGGCGCTGTAGTCTGTGATTTTCCCTCCGAAGTTCTCACCGGCATTGTCCATAATATGATGAATCCCCTCACTTTCCAGATCCATGATCCGGTTGCAGCGGGTACACATAAAATGGCAGTGCCGCTCCGTACATACGTCGAAATGATCCGCACCGGCAAAGGAGGACAGCTTCTTGATCTCTCCCAGATCTGCCAGCAAAGACAGATTCCTGTACACAGTTCCCAGACTGATATTGGGATAAATCAGCTTCATATTCTCATAAACTACATCAGCCGTAGGATGGTCTGTTCTGGTTTGCAAAAATTCCTTGATAGATTCTCTCTGGCGGCTGTATTTCAAAGTAGCCACAATTTTCCTCCTTTCTGATTATTTACTGTAACAGATAACTCTGTACTAGCATCCTGTTCAATATTAATAATCATTACTGATATTGTTATCATACAATATTAGAGTGTTTTTGTCAAGTTATTTATAAAAAATTTGCTTCCCTTCATAAAATCCTATCCTTCTTTGCATAAAGAAACGGAGCCTTCTTTGACTCCGTTTTTTTATCTGCACGTACTTTATTTTGGGAAGCTTAACTGTGTGTGAACTGAAGTCGGTTAACCTGATCTGCCAGAGTATTAATTTTGACCTCATTGATCATTATCCTGTTCATCCATGTAGCCGATACGTCCATCTTATTAATAAGGTTCAGATGATTCTCTGCGAGAATAGAAAGATTCCGGTCTGTTATGTTTTCCAGATGCAGCCTGAGATCCGCAAAATTATCTCTGGTCTCTTCCTCAAACCGCTCCTGGCGCTTCTCCATTCTCTCCATCCGAGAATCCAGCCCGTCCATCCTGGCATCCAATCCGTTCATTCGGGAATCCAACCCATCCATACGGGAATCCAGCCCATCCATACGGCTTTCAAGTCCATCCATACGAGTCCCAAGACCTCTGACTTCTGCCAGCACAGCTTCCAGTATTTCTCTATCTGTCACCATTTTTCACCTCCTTATAGCCCGTATCGTTCTTTTGTATAAAAATGATTATACCATCGTCCTCCCAATCCGTCCAGCAAAATCCCCTCATTCTTTACTGTCGTTCATTTTTTCCTCAATGGCCGCACCGACCCGGTTATAAACGGTCACCGCATCCTGAATATGAGGAATATTATTCACTTCACTCCCAGGTGCCCCTGCAGTAACAAAAATATATTCCCTGCCCTCAATCTCCGCAAAGCTCGCCAGACAATGTCCTGCCTCACTAGTATACCCGGTCTTACCACCAAGTATTTTTCCACCTGTAACTGTGGGATCTGACAGATTTTTAAACATTGTACTGTAGTAAGTAATGCCATCAGGGTGGACATTGGTAATTCCCGTAGAATGTCTGGCAGTCTCAATAATCTCCCTGAACGTATCATTCTTAATGCAGTATTTCATCAACACTGCAATATCCTTCACCGTACTGTAATGATCTGGATCATGCAGTCCCGTAGAATCACAGAAATGAGTATCAACCATCCCCAGCTTCTTCGCCTTCTTATTCATCAGCTCCGCAAAATCCGCCTCCGATCCACTGATGGTATCCGCCAGCGCAATACAGCACTCCGCACCAGAAGGAAGCATAGCCCCATAAAGCAGATCCATAACCCGAACCTCCTCCCCCGGCTGAAACCCGGCCTGCGTAGCCCCTTCCTCATACAAACCCGCAAACATATCATCCGTCAACGTAATCTTCTCCTCCAGATCATCCAACTCCTCAATCCCCAGGATCACCGTCATAATCTTCGTCATAGAAGCCGGATAAATCCGCTCCTCCCCATTAATCTCCCCCAGGATCTTCCCACCCCGCGCCTGCATCAAAACAGCATCAGGACTATTAATCCCGGTAATATCCACCTCCCTCAAAACCGGCTGTTCAAACTGCGCAAACCACTCCTTCACACCCTTATCCCAGCCAACCATAATCACCATGGCACAGATCACAATAATCTCCACAAACACACAAAGCACAATCCTCCCCAGATTCGTCCCCCTGCGACTCCGGCCACTCCCAGATCTCCTCTTCCGACTCCGCTTCCTGTCTCTCACTACCAACACACTCCCCTCCCAACATTCCAAATGTTGCTACTCACTCCGTTCCCAGCAACGCGCTTCGCGATGCACAGAGTTTATGCTAATCGCATAAATTTTTACTTGTATAACTATACCACACCACCCCCACCCCCTGTAACCCCATTATTATATTATCCCCCATTTCCTACTTCCCCCCATCCACACTCATTCCCCTCTATCCCATCCACCCTCATCCCCCATACCCGCCCCAACAAACTCACGATGGCGCAGCCAAAGCTGCGCCGAGCCCTCCCCCTCATGCCCTTTGTGACGCGCAGCGCGGGGAAATGTTTGTGTCCGGACATATCTGCAGGCGTCGTCGTAACTCTTAGCTCTCGGAAATTTGCGTTATGGCAGAAAAATTCACTGTCTGAGCCCAAAAGGCGAGTTTGAATTTTTCTGCCATGCTTTTAGCAAATTCCCGAAAGCTTAGAGTTACAGACACCGAAGCCGTGTCCGGACACAAACATTTCCCCGCGCGTCCCCTTCACCAAAAAAAATCCCCCCAGAGTCTAAACTCCGAGGGGATTTCCCAAAATACATTTATTGTGCTAACTTCATAGGATTGATCTTCACACCAGGTCCCATAGTAGGAGCAATAACAACGCTCTTTAAATACTGGCCCTTCAGTGTGCTAGGTCTAGCCTTAACGATAGCATCGATCAGCGTCTGGAAGTTGTCGCTTAACTGTTCTTCTGTAAAGGATGCTTTACCAACCGGAACATGAATAATGTTGGTTTTATCAAGACGGTACTCAATCTTACCAGCTTTGATATCGTGAACTGCTTTAGTAACATCCATAGTTACTGTACCAGCTTTAGGGTTAGGCATTAAACCTTTCGGTCCAAGTACACGACCAAGACGACCAACAACACCCATCATATCAGGAGTTGCAACAACAACGTCAAAGTCTAACCATCCCTCGTTCTGGATCTTCGGAATCAGTTCCTCAGCTCCAACGAACTCAGCGCCTGCTGCCTTAGCTTCTTCAGCTTTAGCATCCTTAGCGAATACTAAAACACGAACCTTCTTACCAGTACCATGTGGCAGAACAACTGCACCACGGATCTGCTGGTCTGCATGACGTCCATCACAGCCTGTACGGATATGAACTTCGATAGTCTCGTCAAATTTAGCAACTGCAGCCTTCTTAACTAAGCTGATAGCTTCTGCGGTATCATATAATGTAGCGCGGTCTACTGCTT
>OLNJ01000318.1_pt1 | contig 43860 bp, 42 predicted proteins | sample 1672191 | NCBI WGS metagenome assembly OLNJ01 (sample SAMEA3136657, study PRJEB25190) | human gut metagenome | biome: human gut; feature: human-associated habitat; material: faeces | place: Austria | collected 2013
GCGCGTCGAAATCGCTGGTGCTTTTCTGGTTCTCTTTTGGCACGCAAAAGAGAACTTAGCTCTACCGCAACAGCGCTTTGCCCCGCGCACAGGCGCGCAAGCCCACTTAAAGAAACCTTACCCCGCGCCACCAGCGCGCGCACCCACTTTTAAAGAAAAACCTCCTCTGTGACGATATGTATCTTCCCTTGTTTTTCCATCACAACCTCCTCCGGCAGCGGCTTCGGCCTTTGGGCCAGCATCCACCACCCGGCCCAGACGGCGGGGACTGCCGCTGCAAGGGCCAGCCCCGGCCAGAGCACCGCCGGGTATCGCAGCGCCGCGCTGCCGGGCCAGAACACCGCCGCCGCGCAGAGCGCCTGCGCCGTCCAGCCCTCCCAGAAGATGGTCGTCCATTGTGTTTCCTGTTTCATGCTTCCTGCCTCCTTTGGCCCCAATATAACGCACCCCGGACGAAAAATGAGCCGAAACGGCCCGCCGCGCACAGAAAAACATCCCGGCGCGAGACCGGGATGCTTTTCTAGTTCTGGTCATGGCTCTTCCCCACCCACGAGCACACCACCCCGCATACAAGGCTCGTCGTGATGCCCGCAGCCGCAGCCGTCAGCCCTCCGGTGAGGATGCCGATGGCCCCCTCCTCCTCGATGGCTGTCCGCACCCCCTTGGCCAGCAGATGCCCGAACCCCAGCAGGGGTACGGTGGCCCCACAGCCCGCGAACTCCGCCAGCGGCCCATACAAACCCACCGCCGAGAGGATGACGCCCGCCACCACATAGCCCGTCAGGATGCGGGCTGGGGTCAGGCCGGTGAGGTCGATGAGCAGCTGGCCGATGACGCAGATGCCGCCGCCCACCACGAAGGCCCAGAAGTAATTCATCCGTTTTCCTCCTTCTGCTGCGGGCTGCGCAGCTCCACAAGATGGGCGATGGCCGGGATGCTCTCCTTCTGCAAAAAGGTCGTCTGGCTCATCAGTGCGCCGGTGGCGATAAAGAGCGCCCGCTTCTGCGTCCCCCGCTCGAGGCGGGGCAGAATATGCCCGCAGAGGACGGAGGCACTGCAGCCCGGCCCGGAGCCGCCGCTCTTCACGGTCTGCTCGGTGGCATCGTAGAGGATGCAGCCGCAGTCCACATGGTTCTTGAGCAGCAGTCCCTCCGCCGCCAGCAGGTCGCGGAGGAGCTGGCTCCCCACATGGCCGAGGTCGCCGGTGTAGATGCGGTCGAAGTCCTCCGGAGCGCTGCCGGTGTCCTTCAGATAGTGCAGAAGGGTGGCTGCAGCCGCAGGGGCCATGGCCGCGCCCATGTTGTTGATGTCTTTTATCTTATAGTCCTGCACCCGCCCGAAGGTGACGGCACAGAGCTGCACCCCCTCGCCCGCAGGCCGCAGCAGGCAGGCCCCCGCCGCCGTAGCCGTCCACTGGGCCGTAGGCGTCCGCACCGCACCGTAGCTCAGCGGCGTGCGGAACTGGCGCTCTGCCGCGCAGAAATGGCTGGACGTCATGGCCAGCAGGCCGTCGGCCATCCCGGCGCTGCACAGCGCCGCGCCGAGGCCCAGCGCCTCGGCCATCGTGCTGCACGCGCCGAACAGGCCCGCGAAGGGGATGCCCAGCTCCCGCATGGCGTAGCTGGATGCGGTGCACTGGGCCTGCAAGTCCCCCGCCAGCACGAGGCTGACCTTTTCGGGGGTCGTCTGGGCCTTTTTAAGGCAGAGCCGCGCCGTTTGCAGGGCCAGCTCCCTTTCGGCGGCTTCCCAGCTGGACTGGCCGAAGAAGTTGTCGGCGCTCAGCGCATCGAAGCAGGCGGCGAGGGGGCCTTCGCCCTCCTTTTTGCCGCCGATGGCCGCATGCGCCGCCACGACGGGCGGCGTCGGGAACAAAAGGGTATCTCCGCGGCGTGCGGCCATACAGTTTCCTCCTTTATGGGGCTGATTTTATCCGCTTTTTGTGGTATACTGGGGTTTCGGCAGGCGGATGCAATTTTCGCACCCTCTCCTGCGTATTCTGGACAGAGAGCTGTTTTATCCAAGCAGCCAGCAGACGCTGCCATAGAGCACCGCCGCCAGCGTGCCGTAGACGATGACCGGCCCGGCGATGAGGAACATCTTCGCGCCGGTGCCCAGCACCCGGCCCTCGGTCTTGAACTCGATGGCCGCACTGACCACCGCGTTGGCGAAGCCTGTGATGGGCACGAGGGTGCCCGCGCCCGCCTTGGCGGCCAGCTTCTGGTAGAGGCCCAGCGTCGTCAGCAGGGCCGACAGCACCACCAGCGTGCAGCTGGTGAGGGTGCCGGCCAGCTCCTTGTCCAGCCCCATGGTCAGATACCACCCCCGCAGCACCTCGCCCAGCAGGCAGATGCCGCCGCCCACGCAGAACGCCCAAAGGCAGTCTCTGCCCAGCGGCGAGGGCGGGCCGACCCGGCGCACCCTGCGCCCGTATTCCTCAGCCGACATTTTCATCCTGTTCGCCTCCCGGGAATAGGATGTCCTCCCCTGTGGAAAAATATACACACCCAACCGGAAAGAAGGTCTTTTATGAATCCCTCCACTCCTCATCCTCAGCGCCGACGCCTCACCCGCGCTGAGCTGCGCCGCCGCAGGCGCAGACGTGCCATCCGCCGGGTGGCCGGGCTTACCCTGATGCTCTGCGTCGCCGCAGGCGGCGTCTCCTTCCTGCTCACCCGCCGCGCCGCCATCCCCAGCGCCTCGGCGGCGTCTGCGGCCCCTCTCCCGGCGCAGAGCGCCCCGCAGGAGGCCGCAGCGTCCAGCGTCCCCGAGAACACCGCCCCCTCCAACGCCCTCGGCCTCACCGCCGACGAGGCCCGCGCCCTGCTGGCCGACCCGCTGATGGTGCTGGTGAACCACACCAACAAGATGCCGGACGACTACACCTTTGACACCAAGGAGTGCGGCTCTGCCACCGCCGTGAACAAGACTCTCCAGACGGTGGCTTGCGACGCCTTCCTCGCCATGCAGAAGGCCGCAGCCGCCGACGGCGTCACCGTCTGGATGCAGAGCGGCTACCGCAGCGTCAAGTACCAGACCAGCCTCTACGAGAAAAAGACCCAGTACTACCTCAACAAGGGCTATGACAACGCCGCTGCCAAGGAAAAGGCCGCAGCCGTCGTCAACCCTCCGGGCTACTCCGAGCACAACTGCGGCCTCGCCGCCGACCTGAACAGCCCCGAGCACACCGGGCTGGACGAGGGCTTCGAGAACACCGCCGCCTTCCGCTGGCTCTGTGCACACGCCGGGGACTACGGCTTCATCCTCCGCTACCCGAAGGACGCCGAGGACAAGACCGAGATCATCTACGAGCCGTGGCACTGGCGGTATGTCGGCGTCGAAAATGCGGCCCGGATCAACGCCAGCGGCCTCTGCTTCGAGGAGTATATCCAGACGCTGCGGGACATCGCGGCCGAAGGCTGACCCGACCGGTGAAGAAAAGGTTAAAAATCTTGCAGTTCGTTTGCAATCCGAACCTCGTTATGATAGACTGATAAGGGTCTTGGGCCGCCGTTTTTCGGTGCGGCCGGGCCTTGGAAATTTAACGACAAAAGAGGGAAATCTTCTATGAATATTCGTCTGAAACTCGTCTTTTCTGCTGCTGCGCTGGCTGTGGGCTGTGTCCTGCTGACAGGCTGCGGCGGCTCTGCCTCTTCTGCATCCTCTGCGGCCTCTTCCGCAGCCTCCTCCGGGGCTGCCAGCCAGAGCGCCTCTGAGCCTGCTGCTTCCGTCTCCGCCGAGGAGAACGGCGCTTCCGACGCCGTGGCCTCTGCCGTGGACGCCCTGCTGGAAACGAACCCCATCTCCAACCAGTTTGAGATCACGGCCATGAACATCGAGTACGACTTCGGCCTGAAGGCCGACGATGTCACCAGCTACAAGGGCATCAAGAGCAACGACAACGGCGACGCCGGCCTCGTGCTGGCCATCCAGCCCGCCGCAGGCAAGGCACAGGATGTCATGGACACCCTCAAGACCTACCAGCAGGATCAGGTGGCCTTCTACGGCAACTACGCCGAGTTCGCTGAGGCACAGTCCAACGTGGAGAATGCCATCATCGACGGCAGCGACGACCTCGTGGTGATGGTCATCGCCTCCAACGGCTGCTCTGCCGACCTGACCAGCGCCGTCAACGGCGTTCTGGGCAAGTAAAGAAGCGCTTCCGGGCCGGTGCCGCAGCGGCATCGGCCTTTTTCGCTTTGGTAAAACCTCTCACACAGCGCCTCCCGGCGCTGTCCGCTCCCCCCACCGGGGGAAGTCCGAAAGGAGACTGACGCCGTGGTCTTCAGCACCATCATCTTTCTGCTGCGCTTTCTGCCCATCACGCTGGCGCTCTATTACCTCGCGCCCCCGAAGCTCAAAAACACCGTCCTCTTCCTGTGCAGCCTCGTGTTCTACTGCTGGGGCGAGGTGCGGTTTTTCCCGGTCATGCTGGCCCTCATCCTTATCAACTACCTCTGCGGCCTCGGGCTTGAGCGCTTCGACCGGAACCGGACGGCCCGCCTCGTTCTGCTGCTCATCGCACTGGCGGGCAGCCTCGGGATGCTCTTCTACTTCAAGTATGCAAACTTTGTGCTCAGCAGCCTCAACGCCCTCTTCGGCACCAGCTTTGCGGCCATCCCGGGCATCAGCGTGCTGCCGCTGGGCATCAGCTTCTACACCTTCCAGACCCTCTCCTACACCATCGACGTCTACCGCCGGGACGTAAAGACCGAGCACAACATCATCGACTTCGGCGCTTACGTCGTCATGTTCCCCCAGCTCATCGCAGGCCCCATCGTCAAGTACCGGGACGTCTCCGACCGCCTCCACGTCTACAAAGGCCGCTATAACTTAAAGCAGATCGAGGAGGGCATGACCCTCTTCACCTTCGGCCTGGCGAAGAAAGTCCTGCTGGCCGACGCCGTCGGCGCCCTCTGGACCGACATCATCGGGGTGGCGGACAGCCCCTCCGTCTCCTTCGTGGGCCTTGCCAACGCCTCCACTCCGCTGGTCTGGCTGGGCGTCATCGCCTACTCCTTACAGCTCTATTTCGACTTTTCCGGCTACTCCATGATGGGCATCGGCATGGGCAAGATGCTGGGCTTCGACTTTCCCCAGAACTTCAACTACCCTTATATCTCCGCCTCCATCACCGAGTTCTGGCGGCGCTGGCACATGACCCTCTCGGGCTGGTTCCGGGAGTATGTCTATATCCCCCTCGGCGGCAACCGGAAGGGCCTCCGGCGTCAGATCTTCAACCTCTTCGTCGTCGAGCTGCTCACGGGCATCTGGCACGGCGCGAACTGGAACTTCATCTGCTGGGGCTTATACTATTTCGTGCTGCTGGCTCTGGAAAAGCTCTTCCTGCTGCCTTATCTGAAGAAGGGCAGGATCTGGCCCCATCTCTACACCCTCTTCCTCGTGGTGGTGGGCTGGGCCATGTTCGTGGGCAATGACGCGGGCGTGGAGTTCGGGCTGCTGTTCCAAAAGCTCTTTATCCCCTCCGGCGGCGTGATGCCCCTTTACTTCCTGCGCAACTACGGCGTGCTGCTGGCGGTCTCTGTCCTCTGCTGCACCCCGCTCATCGAAAAGCTGTGGAACCTGCTTTCCCGCCATGCCGTCACCAAGGCGCTGACCATTCTGGCCCTCCTGACCATCTCGATGGCCTATGTCGTGGGCAGCACCAACAGCCCGTTCCTGTATTTCAACTTCTAAGAGGAGGCGCAAACGATGGCGAAACATTCGAAGCGCTCTGCTTCCATCTTCCGTTACCCGGTGCTGCTCGCATTCAGCCTGTTTTTCGTGGGGCTGTTCGCCCTCGACCTCATCACCCCGGACAGGGCCTATAGTGAGCTGGAAAACACCACCCTCTCCCAGCGGCCCAGCCTGTCCAGCTTCTCGGCAGACGGCCTGAACAAGTTCTTCACGGCCTACACCAAGTACGTCAAGGATCAGGTGGCGGGCCGCGACAACTGGGTCGCCCTCCAGAGCACCGTAGAGACCAAAGTGATGCAGAAGGAGCAGAGCGGCGGCATCCTGCTGGGCAAAGAGCATATGATGTTCCCCCGCACCTACGGTCTGGTCTCCAGCGAGACGCGCACCCTGCCCAAGAATACAGCCGCCCTTGAAGCCCTCTGCCAGCGGTACCCGGGCCTCGTCAATGTGATGCTGGTGCCTGCGGCGTCCGCTGTCTACCCTGAGAACGTCCCCGCAGGCGCTCCTCTGCTGGACGAGGACCGTTATCTCGACGCCCTCTCGGAGGCCGTGCAGGCCGCCGGAGGCCGGTTTGTGGACGTGCGGCAGACCCTCGCCGACCACAAGGGCGAATATATCTACTACCGCACCGACCACCACTGGACGAGCACCGGCGCATACTACGCCTACCAGCAGCTCTGCACCGCACTGGGCCTTACGCCCTTTGACCCCTCGGCCCATACAGCCCGGACGGCAGAGGGCTTCTACGGCACCCACTACTCCAAGGCCCGGACGCCCGACGCCGAGCCGGATACCATCACCTACTACGACCTGCCCAACGCCCTGACCATCTACACCGTCACCGCCCCGGGCCAGCCCGCCGAGGGCGAGACCACCGGCCTCTACGACACGGACAAGCTTTCCGTCTACGACAAGTACGCCATGTTCCTCCACGGCAACAACGGCCTGAGCCGCATCAAGGGCGACGGCACCGGGCGCGGTCGAATTTTGGTCATCAAGGACAGCTACGCCAACTGCTTCGTGCCCTACCTGACGGCCAACTATGCCGACATCGACGTGGTGGACTTCCGCAACTACAACTACGGCCTCGACCAGCTCATCACGGACAACGGCTATGACCAGATCCTCGTGCTCTACAGCTTCGACAGCTTCAAGAGCGACCCCTACCTCTACCGGGCTGGTGCCGCAGGCTGATGCTGGAAATTATTGCAGTGCTTTTCCACAAACTTCAAGGTTGTTTTTCATGCATTTTCCCGGGTTTTTGTCGTTTCTAGCCAAAACACTTGCACAAAACACGGCCTTGTAGTAGAATGATGCTGACAGAGAACATGGTTCTGTCTGAGGGAAATTCAGGCGGTGTACCGCCTGCTGATACAAAAGGAGTGTTTCACCTATGAAGAAATATATGGAGCTTCCCGCTGGTTATACCGCCCTTTCCGAAGATGAGATGACCTACACCTCCGGCGGCAGCGCTGTGGGCGGTGTCGTCACCGTCGTGGGCGTCGCTGTTCTGGCTTCCAGCTATGTCTGGGGCATCTCGCAGGCCAAGGATTGGCTCAGCGTTTCCAGCAACCGCAAGGGCAACCTCTTCACCGTGCTGGGCCGTGCGTCCGACGCCCTCAGTGAGGATATGTCCAAGTCCCCCTCCAACTTCCTGCGTGACACGGTGGCCGCCGGTACGGTCATCGCTCTTGCCCCCCTGAGCGCCATCCTGCTCATCCTGTAAGCTTCCCCCGCGGCGTTCCGGAAGCTTCGCCTCTTTTTGAAAAAACGATGCACCGTGCATCGTTTTGGGATATTGTTCGTAAAGGAGTGCTACTATGGAAAACATCATGATGCTTCCCGCTTCCTATTGCGTGATGAACGAAGAGGAAATGACCTATACCTCTGGTGGTGCTAACATCGTTCAGGCAGCAGCTGCTGTTTTTATCCCGTTCTACGGATGGTTCGCCGGTGTCGCCGGTGTGCGCGACTACCGGAAGTCTCATCCGAAGGACTGGACCAGTACTGGCCCGGATGCTCTGACCCGTTATATGGATAAGAGCGTCGCCAATGCATTCTACGGCCTCGGCTGCACCTTCTGGACGGTGTCCAGTTGCTTCACGGGCGTCGGCCTCTTGATCAACGCACTTGTCATCTTCAGCTGATAAGTCAGGAGACTCCAAAGAACAACAAAGGCGGGTGCTCTTCCCGATGGGGAAGGGCACCCGCCCTCTTTTTTACGTTTTACTGGAACATATCCTTCAGCTTCTTGAAGAAGCCCTTGCGCTTTTCGTAATTCTCTTCTTTCAGAGTGCCCTCGAACTTCTTCAGAGCGTCGCGCTGGGTCTTGCTGAGCTTCTTGGGGATCTCGACCTCGCACCTGACGTACATATCGCCCCGGCCCCGGCCATTCAGGTACTGGATGCCCTTGCCCCGCAGGCGGAAGGTGGTGCCGCTCTGGGTACCCTCGGGCACAGTGACCTCCACCTTGCCGTCGATCGAGGGCACGGTGATGCTGTCGCCCAGAACCGCCTGACTGTAGGTGATGGGGACGATGACGTAGACATCGTAGCCGTCGCGCTGGAACACCTCGCTGGGACGGACCGTGACCATCACGATGACGTCACCGGCGGGGCCGCCGTTGGCACCGGCGTCGCCCATGCCCCGCAGTGCAAAGCTCTGATCGTCGTCGATGCCCATGGGGATGGACACCTCCAGCGTCTTCTTTGCTGCGGTCTTGCCGCTGCCGTGGCAGCTCTTGCAGGGGTTCTTGACCAGCTTGCCCTTGCCGCCGCAGCGGGAGCAGGGCTGCTGGGTCTGCATGACACCGAAGGGCGTGCGCTGCTGACGGATGACGAAGCCTCTGCCGCCGCAGTCGGGGCAGGTCTCAGGGCTGCTGCCGGCAGCGCAGCCGCTGCCGTGGCACTCGGTGCACTCCTGCTGACGGGTGATGGTGATGTTCTTCTTGCAGCCATGCACCGCCTCGTCAAAGCTCAGGGTGATGCGCACCCGGATGTCCTGACCCTTGCGGGGAGCGTTGGGGTTAGCCGCCCGGGCCGAGCCGCCAAAGCCGCCGAAACCGCCGCCAAAGATGTCGCCGAAGATGTCGCCCAAGTCCACACCGTCGCCGCCGAAACCGCCGCCGAAGCCGCCCGGGCCGCCGCCGTTCTGGGCCGCATAGTTGGGGTCAACTCCGGCAAAGCCGTACTGGTCGTAGAGCTGGCGCTTCTTCTCATCGGAGAGCACCTCGTTCGCCTCGTTGATCTCCTTGAACTTTTCCTCGGCTTCCTTGTCGCCGGGGTTGTAGTCCGGGTGGTACTTCATGGCCAGCTTGCGGTAAGCCTTCTTGATCTCCGCATCGGTAGCCGTCTTGGATACACCCAGCACTTCGTAGTAATCGCGTTTCTCCTGTGCCATAATCCAATCACCTCTCATGTAGCAGCAACCTCCCTGTTCCAGCAGCGCGCTGCTGTTTCCCGTGCAGCGAGACTGAGAGGTCCTCTATAACCAGCAAGAGCCGCCCCGGCAAAACCGGAGCGGCTTTTGCTATTCTACGCGTGCGTCCGCCGGTTTGGCCGGGCACACACTGCTGTGTCTCAGATCAGACTTCCTTGAAGTCTGCGTCCACAACGCCGTCATCGTTCGGCTTCTGCTGGTCGTTTGCGCCAGCGTCGGGGCCGGGCTGTGCGCCTGCGGCCTGCTGGGCAGCAGCGGCAGCCTGATACATCTTCTCAAAGACATGGCTCAGAGCGTCCTGCTTTGCCTTGATGTCGTCGATGGAACCGGACTGGACAGCGGTCTTCAGCTCGGCCAGCTTTGCCTCAGCCTCGCTCTTGACGTCGGCGGGCATCTTGTCGCCGTTCTCCTTCAGCATCTTCTCCGTCTGGAAGACCATCTGGTCGGCGCCGTTGCGGATGTCCACTTCCTCGCGCTTCTTCTTATCGTCGGCAGCAAACTGCTCTGCTTCCTTCACAGCCTTGTCGATGTCGTCCTTGGACATATTGGTCGAAGCAGTGATGGTGATGTTCTGCTCCTTGCCGGTGCCCAGATCCTTTGCGCTGACCTTCACGATGCCGTTTGCATCAATATCGAAGGTGACTTCGATCTGAGGCACGCCGCGGGGAGCCGGAGCGATGCCGTCCAGATGGAAGACGCCGAGGCTCTTGTTGTCCCGTGCGAACTCACGCTCGCCCTGCAGGACGTTGATCTCAACCGAGGGCTGGTTGTCCGCAGCAGTCGAGAAGACCTGGCTCTTGTGGGTGGGGATGGTGGTGTTGCGCTCGATGATCTTGGTGCAGACGCCGCCCAGAGTCTCGATGCCGAGGCTCAGAGGAGTGACATCCAGCAGCAGCAGACCCTTGACGTCGCCCTGCAGGACGCCGCCCTGAATGGCAGCACCGACAGCCACGCACTCATCGGGGTTGATGCCCTTGAACGGCTCGCAGTTCAGCTCTTTCTTGACTGCATCGTAGACGGCGGGGATACGGGTGGAGCCGCCGACCATCAGGACCTTCTTCAGGTCAGATGCGCGCAGGCCTGCATCCTGCAGAGCCTTGCGGACAGGGGTCATGGTGCGATCGACCAGATCCGCAGTCAGCTCGTTGAACTTTGCGCGGGTCAGGGTCATGTCGAGGTGCTTGGGGCCTGTAGCGTCGGCGGTGATGAAGGGCAGGTTGATCTGGGTGCTCATTGCGCTGGACAGCTCGATCTTTGCCTTCTCGGCAGCCTCCTTCAGGCGCTGCGCGGCCATCTTATCCTTGCGCAGGTCGATGCCGTTCTCGGTCTGGAAGGCGTCTGCCATCCAGTCGATGATGCGCTGGTCGAAGTCGTCGCCGCCCAGATGGGTATCGCCGTTGGTGGCCAGAACTTCGGTAACGCCGTCGCCCATCTCGATGATGGAGACATCGAAGGTGCCGCCGCCGAGGTCGTAGACCATGATCTTCTGGTCATCTTCCTTATCGATGCCGTAGGCCAGAGAAGCGGCGGTCGGCTCGTTGATGATACGCTTGACGTTCAGGCCGGCGATGGTGCCTGCGTCCTTGGTGGCCTGACGCTGGCTGTCGTTGAAGTAGGCAGGAACGGTGATGACGGCCTCGGTGACAGGCTCGCCCAGATAAGCCTCGGCGTCAGCCTTCAGCTTCTGCAGGATCATCGCGCTGATCTGCTGGGGGGTGTACTCCTTGCCGTTCAGGGTCACCTTGTGGTCGGTGCCCATCTGACGCTTGATGGAGGACACGGTGTTCTCGGGGTTGGTGATGGCCTGACGCTTTGCGACCTGACCGACCAGACGGTCGCCGGTCTTGGTGAAGCCAACAACAGACGGGGTGGTGCGTGCGCCCTCAGAGTTTGCGATGACGACAGGCTCGCCGCCCTCCATGACAGCCACGCAGCTATTCGTAGTACCAAGGTCAATACCAATGATTTTGCTCATAAATGAAGTCTCCTCTCAAAAGAACTTGTTTATCTCATGCTCGATGTGTGAAGCGGATGTCTTATCTTCAAAACCCTTGCGGGTCTCTGCAATGTCACTCGGCCACCACGACGGTCGCGTGGCGGACGATCTTGTCGCCCAGCTTGTAGCCCTTCTGGTACACCGTGATGACGGTGCCGCTCTCCTGCCCGTCCGGGGCGGGGATCTGCTGGACGGCGTTCATGATGTTGGGGTCGAAGGGCTTGCCCAGCGCCTCGATCTCCTCCACATGGAGGGCATCCAGCGCCTTGGCAGCCTTATCCAGCGTCATGATGACGCCCTTCTTGTAATTCTCGTCGGTGGTGGGAGCGTTGGCCGCCATCTCCAGCGTGTCAAGGATGGGGATGATCTGATTCACGGCAAAGGACACGCCATCGTTGAACTTCTGGTCAGCCTCGCGGGTGGAGCGCTTACGGTAGTTCTCGTACTCCGCTGCCATCCGCAGCAGCTGGTCTTTTGCCTGTGCGGCATTCTTCTCGGCCGTATCGAGCTTCGCCTTCACGGCGTCCATCTCGCGGGCCTTCTTGTTGAACCAGCCATCTTTCTTCTTGGCGTCTGCCGGTTCTGCCTCGGCCTCCTGCTCGGGGGCTGCGGCGGTCTCGGGCGCTTCCTGAGGTGCGGCTTCGGTCTCCTTCGCTTCCTGCTCGGGAGCTTCTGCCGTCTTCTTCGTCTCTTCGCTCATTCCAGATCCTCCTTATATATCACAGTCCGCCGGGGTGCGGCCATCTGCGGGGTGTCTTTTCGTTTGCCGCTCATACCCTCGCCAAGCTCATCGGCAAAGAGGTGGAGCAGCGGCATCAGCTTCTGGAAGGGCATCCGGGTCGGCCCGATGAGGGCCACCGTGCCCCACAGCCCGCCGCCCACAAGGTAGCGGTCGCTGACGATGCACAGGCCGGGGATCTGAGGCTCCAGATCCTCGCCCAGCAGCACGCTCTCACTGCGCTCTGCCGGGGGTGCGATGATGTGGGCGGCCTGCTCCTCGTCGTTCAGCAAGGTGAGGATGTCGCCCACCCTGCCCTCCAGCTGAGGCCAGTCCAGCAGGTGCTGCTCACCGCCCAAGAATACATGGGGCTGTGCGGAGTCCTGCAAAATCGCGGCTGCGGCGCTGATGACCGGCACAAGCTCCGGGTCGATCTGGCTGCACAGCTCGGCGAGCAGCCGGCTCGAAAGATCCACCGGCGCAACGAAGGTCAGGTTGCGGTTGAGCAGCGCGGCCAGCGCAGCGGCATTCTCCCGGGAAAGCCCGGTGCGGACCCGCGCCACACGGGTGCGGACGTAGCCTGCCGTCGTGACGGCCAGCACAGCCGCCGCGCTGCGGCCCACCTGAACGACTTCGTAGTGGGCGACGCAGAGGTCTTCGGCGCAGGGGGTGCTGACCGCGGCGGTGCAGCCGCTGATGGCGGCCAGCGCCTTGGCGGCACCCTGTGCCAGCTTTTCCGGCTCATGGTCAAGGCTGGCGAAGACGGCCTCCACCCGGGCGCGGGTCACGCGGTCCAGCGGCTGGTCGTCGGTCAGCAGATTATCGAGATAATAACGGTAGCCCTTGGCACTGGGGACACGGCCCGCGCTGGTGTGGGGCTGCTCCAGCAGACCCAGCTTGGTCAGCGCCGCCATTTCGTTGCGCAGCGTGGCGCTGGACACGGCCATATCAAAATAGTTTGCCAGCACACTGCTGCCCACAGGCTCGCCCTCGAGGCCATACAGCGCCACGATCGCCTGCAAGACTCGCTGCTTGCGTGCATCCATCGTCATAGCGCCTGCCTCCTTCTTGGCTTTTGTTTCTTTAGCACTCCATCTTCCTGAGTGCTAAGACCATTATAGCCAAAATTTTTTCCCTGTCAATAGCTTCTCGAAAAAGTTTATAAAGATTCATAATTCTGTCATAAAACCAGCGGGAGGCCCCCTTTCCGGTATAAAGAGAGCTTCCCGCTTGACAACGCCCGGCAGGGCGGCTATACTTATTTATAGAAAAGGCGCTGTCTGCAACATGGCCAGCTCCTTACCCGTATGTCAAAAAAGATTGACTGACAGAGTGTGGGAACTTAGGCGGTCAATCTTTTTTGTTATGTTCTCTGTCCTCATGAGAAATCTTCCAAGTGATCTCGAAAGTCACGTGGACGGCATCGACGAGCAGCACCAGCAAGCTGATGATGACCGCCAGCAGCGCAAAGGTTTCTGTCAGAGACATGACACATCCCTCCCTTCACCAACAGACGGCTCCGGGAAAGGTTTTTGCTAACAAAAAAGGTCCATTCCCGGACGCCTGTTTCGCTCCAAAGAGTAAAACAAATCGTCAGGGTAAGGAAGCTTGACCACCTGCATTTGCAGACAGCGCCTCGCTGCCAGAGGCAGCATCCAAAGGATACCATAAAAAGCGCGTGAACACAAGGTTTCACGCGCTTTTTATGCTTTTATAGCCTCATTCCTCCATCTGCTTTGCCAGAAATGCTGCCGCCACGGCCACGGCCTTCTGCTGGGCGGGGTCAGGCTGCTGGGCGCGGTCCTCGGCCAGCAGCCCGACGACCCCGGTGACATCCCCCGCCGCGATGATGGGCCACGCACAGAGCAGAGGCCGCAGCGAACCCTCACAGGGCAGCAGGACGTGCTCCGGGTCGCCCTCGCTGAGGTAGGGCTTGCGGGACTCCATCACCCGTTCCAGCGGCTGGCTGACACTGCGGTCGGCAAGGTCGCGCCGGCCTGCCCCTGCGGCGGCGAGGATGCGGTCGCGGTCGGCCACGAAGGCCGTAAGGGCAAAGCTTCGGCTCAGCACCTCCACATACTGCACCGCCACCCCGTGCAGCTCCCCCACCGGGGAATACTTCTTGAAGATGACCTCGCCCTCGCCGGTGGTGAAGATCTCGAGGGGGTCGCCGCGGCGGATGCGCTGGGTGCGGCGGATCTCCTTCGGGATGACCACCCGGCCCAGCTCATCGATGCGGCGGACGATTCCGGTTGCTTTCATCTGGTGTACCTTCCTTCCCATTCTTTGCTTTCGGATGCGGTACAGTTATTATGTGGAAACGAGAGGGAAATATACACCTACCCGCCCTCTGTTTGCCAAACCGGAGCAGCTATGATACAATGAACTCATCTCAGAAGCTGGTTTGCTTCTGAACACAGCTTCTTGGAAAGGATGGACAGAGGATGCAGCATATCCTTGTTTTAGGCGGCGGCGCAGCGGGTCTGGCCGCTGCGCTGGCGGCAGCACAGACCGCCAAGGGCAGCGCCCGCATCACCGTACTGGACAGAAACGCAAAGGTGGGCAAAAAGCTTCTGGCCACCGGCAACGGGCGCTGCAACCTCGACAACCGGGACATCTCGCCCGAGCGGTATTTCACCAGCAGCCCCAAGGCCCTGCGCCGCCTGCTGGACGCCGTGAACGAGGCCGCGCCGCTGGCGTGGTTCGAGGGTCTCGGCCTCTACCCCCGCACCGACGAGGCCGGGCGGGTGTACCCCTACTCCAATCAGGCGGCAGACGTGCTGGCCCTGCTGGAACACCATCTGGCCGTGCTTGGCGTCGAGCTTCGCACCGGCTGCACCGTCCGGAGCCTGAGCCAGAGCCGGGGCGGCTACGACCTCCAGTTCGAGACGGAAGCGGGCCGCGAAAGCCTGCGGGCCGATGCCGTCATCTGCGCCATGGGCGGCGAAGCCGGGCCGCAGTTTGGCACCGACGGCTTCGGCACCCGGTTCGCCGCCCAGTGCGGCGGGCAGATGGCCCCCCTCTACCCCTGCCTGACGGCCTTACAGTGCGCCCGCCCCCGCAAGTCGCTGGCCGGCATCCGGGCCAAGGGCTGCGCCAGCCTGTTGGACGGCACCGATGGCCGGGTGCTTGCCCGGGAAATGGGCGAGGTGCAGTTCACCGATTACGGACTCTCCGGCATCTGCATCATGCAGCTGTCGGGCCTGCTGGCCCCGGGCCGCGGCCCGAAGCAGCCCGTCATAGCCCTCGACCTCTTCCCCGCCCTGAGCGAGGCGGAGCTGTCCGCCCTCTTCGCCCGGCGGGCCGGGCTTCTGGGCGGCGCAGCGGAGTTCTGGCTGGGGCTTCTGCCCGCAAAGCTGGGCCGCGCCCTCTGGGCCGACGTCGGGCTGCCCGAAGACGCCCGCGCCCTGCCCGCTTCGGCGTGGCCGAAGCTCGCCGCCGCGGCCAAGTGCTGGCGGTTCGAAGGGCTGACCCCCTGCGGCTGGAAGCAGGCCCAGACTACCGGCGGCGGACTGCTGCTGGACGAGGTGGAGGACGACTTCCAATTCAAAGGCTGTCCGGGCCTTTACTTCGTGGGCGAGACGCTGGACTGCGCGGGCAGCTGCGGCGGCTACAACCTCCACTGGGCCTTCGGCAGCGGCATCCTCGCCGGCCGGTCGGCAGCGAAGCGCCGCCCCGCCCCTGCCCCCCGGAAAAAGAGAAAGACCTGAAGCAGCACAAGACCCCGGAGGGCATTTCTCCGGGGTCTTGTTTTCTGCGTTATTCGTTCGCCGCTTTCTCCAGCTCTGCGGCCTCGGCGGCAGCTTCCGCCTCTTCTTCCTTCTGATACTCCGCAAAGGCCGACCACATCGGCTCGATGTCCTCGCCCCGGACGCGGCGGGCGAAGTAGTTCTTGGTGATGTCCACCACAGTGCCGGACAGCGCCAGCACGCCGATGAGGTTCGGGATCATCATCAGGCCGTTGAAGGTGTCGGAGAGGTCCCACGCAAGGCCCAGCTTCATGGTCGCGCCCACGACGGTCATCCCCACAAAGACGACCTTATAGATGCGGCTGCCCGCCGTGCCGAAGAGGTACTCGACGGCCTTGGTGCCGTAATGGCTCCAGCCGAGGGTGGTGGAGTAGGCAAACAGCAGGATGGACACCGCGATGAACTTGGGGCCGAAGCTGCCGAACGCCGCCGTGAAGGCCTGCCCCACCAGTGCATTGTCCTGCACTCCCGCAAGGACAGCGCCGCTCTCGAGGTCTACCACGCCGGTGGTCAGGATGACGAGGGCCGTCAGGGTGCAGACCACGATGGTGTCGGCAAAGACCTCGAACACGCCCCACATTCCCTGATGCACCGGTTCTTTGACGTTGGAGGCCGAGTTGACCATGACCGCAGAGCCGAGTCCGGCTTCGTTGGAGAACGCGCCCCGCTTGAAGCCCCATGTGATGGTCTGGCTGATGCCGTAGCCCAGCGCGCCGCCGCCTGCGGCGTTCAGATTGAATGCTCCCCGGAAGATCGCCGCCAGCGCCGCCGGGATATTGCCTGCGTGCATGACTACGATGATGAGCGCGCCCGCGATGTAGAACAGGGCCATCAGGGGCACCAGCTTCTCGGTGACAGCGGCCACCCGCTTGAGTCCGCCGATGACGATGAGGGCCGTGACCACCATCAGCGCAAGGCCGGTGGCGAGGTAGGGCAGATGGAATGCTGCGTTCATGTTGCCCGCGATGGAGTTGATCTGGCTCATGTTGCCGATGCCGAAGGAGGCAAGGATACAGAAGCAGGCGAACAGGACGGCCAGCACCCTGCCCACCGTCTTACAGCCGGGCTTTGCGCCCAGACCGTCGGTAAGGTAGTACATCGCGCCGCCGGACCACTCGCCCTTCTCGTTTCTGCGGCGGTAGTAGACGCCCAGCACGTTCTCGGCGAAGCTGGTCATCATGCCCAGCAGCGCCATGACCCACATCCAGAAGATGGCCCCCGGGCCTCCCGAGACGATGGCCGTGGCCACGCCCACGATGTTGCCGGTGCCGATGGTGCCCGCCAGCGCCGTGCACATGCTCTGGAACTGGCTGATGGCCATGTCCTCCTTGCTGGTGTGGGCGGTGACGTCCTTATTGGTAAAGATGGCGCCGATGGTGTGCCGGAGCCAGTAGCCCATCCTCCGGAACTGGAAAAAACCGGTGCGGATGCTGAGCCAGAGGCCGGTGCAGAACAGCAGCGCCAGACCGAACGGCCCCCAGACGAAGCCGTTGACCACGTTGTTGATCCGCGTGACGATGTCTACCATAGGAATCCTCCTCCAAATATCCCAAACAAAATGCGGGCAAAACCTCTTTTCCAAAGGCTCTGCCCGCAAAAAACGCAGCGTATGACTCCGCGCAGGATATGCTTCCTGCACAAAAGACGTTTGCTCTGTCCTTCTGCCTGAGAGATCGGCCCATTCGGCCTTACACCTTCGGCACCCGCTTTCTGCGGGCTTCTCCAGAGTGCGGCACACCCGGCGCACCGGGCGGCACATCTTGTGATTTCGTTCTCCCTTTATGCACAGCTGTGCACAGTAGAAAAACTTTATCATATTTTCGGCTTCTTGGCAAGCCTTTCACCGCATTTTACGCTCCGGTTTCATCTTTTATTCCGGAAGATGAATTTTATTTTGGTATGACTTTCTCTTGTCTTTATCGGTCGATGGGCGGCACATCGTCGGGGCTGCCCAGTGCGTCCAGCCACTCCTCAGCCTTCAGCTGGGGCGGCAGGTGGGGCACCGGCTCACCGTCCGGGTCGTCATCGGGCGGGGGCACGAGGTCTTTCGGGCCTTCCGCGCCCTCAAAGCCGTGGGCGAGGCCGTCCGGGCTGGCGTCGCCGTCACGGCGGGCGGTTTCGCAGCAGTCCAACCCCTCGTAGGCACTGGCGGGGCCGAGGTCGAGCCAGAAGTCCTCCCGCTCTTCCTTGCTGGGGGTATCATCGAATTTCATAGGGTCTCCCTCCTTTTCTGCATAAAGCTTCCCCCGCCCGGCCATGCTTTATGCAGTTTTTTGCAGGGAGGCAGAGGAATGAACGCAAAAGGTTGGAGGCCCTTCTGGGCCGCGCTGCTGGCAGGGCTGCTGGTGCTGGTACCTCTGGTGGGCGGGACCATCCTGCTCACCCGCCGCACTCTGCGGACAAAGCTGGCCTCCCGCCCTCAGAGCGGCGTAGCCATCCGACAGCCCAAGGAGGAAAACCGCCTGAGCCTGCTGGTCTGCACCGCCCCCACCGAGACGACAGCCCCCGGCTTCCTGCTGCTCTACCTCAGCGCCAGCCAGAACTGCATCCATGCGCTGGCCCTGCCCGGGGAGCTGACCGTCCCCTTCGGGACGGACGAAGCCGCCCTCGCCGACTGCTACCGGGCGGCAGGCCCGGCCCGCTGCCGGGAAGCACTGCTCTCTGCCCTCGCCCTGCCTGAGGACACCCACTACCTCGCCCTTGCGCCTTCGGTCTTACAGGCCATCGCTGACCGGTACGGGGCGCTCCGGGTGGGCTTTTCGGGCGCGCTGACCGCCGACGAGCTGGCCCGCACCGGCTGCAGCGCCAATGTACAGGCCCTCTCGGCCCGGGAGGCGGAAGCGCTGCTCAGCGGGATGGAGGGCGTCGTCCCTCCGGCCCACAAAGCAGCCGCCCGGGCGGCGGTATGGGACGCCTTCTTCCGGCAGGAGCTGGAGCTTCTGCCCGCCACCCTGCCCGACGCCCTGCGCACCCACAGCCCGAGCCTGCTCACCGACCTGACGGCGCAGGACCTGCTCATCTTAGAGGATACGCTGGAATTTCTCGCCGACCGCACAGCCTCCGTCCATGCCGAGGCGCTGCCCGGGGATTGGGATACCGACGCCGGACGTTACACTCTTACCGAGGACTCCCGCGCCGCCGTGCAGGCCCTCTTTAACGTCTCTCCCACCGACAGGCAGCTCTCGTCCGCCAGCGAGCCATAGCCCAGCACCAGCGTGCCGACCGGAGCGGCTCCGCCGCCGGTGAGGTCGTAATCGCTCAGGAGGCTGAGCCGGACGCCCTCGGCCTCGGCGGCGGCCCGGAGGGCGTCATCCGGGGGCGGGTCCCGCAGCTCGGCCAGCAGATGCAGGCCGGTGTGCAGCCCCGTCAGATGCAGCTCCTCGGGCGCGAAGGCCTCCTGCAGCGCCGCCGTCAGGGCGTCCCGCCGGGCCTTATAGGCCACCCGCTCCCGGGCCAAGTGGCGGGTGAAGTAGCCTCCGGTGATGAAGCGGGCCAGCGTCTGCTGCTCGAAGCGGCTCACGGTGCCGGAGTAGAGCCGATACTTCGCGTGCCACGCGGGCAGAAGCTGCTCGGGCAGCACCATATAGGCGATGCGGATGCTGGGCGCGAGGCTGCGGGAGCAGGTGGAGAGGTAGACCACCGGCCCGTCGGCCCCGGCCATCCCCTGCAGGCTGGGCAGCGGGCGGGTATCGAAGCGGAACTCGGAGTCGTAGTCGTCCTCGATGATATACCGCCGGCCCGGGCAGCGGGCGGCCCAGTGGAGCAGCTCGGCCCGGCGTCCGGCCGGCATGGTGACGCCTGTGGGGAACTGATGGCTGGGGGTGACGTAGCAGACCGCCGCGCCGGAGTCCGACAGCGCCCGGATGGAAAGTCCATCCTCGTCCACCGGCAGGCAGCAGCAGGCCACGCCGTTGTTTTCCAGCACCTGCTTTGCGCGGGGGTAGCCGGGATTCTCCACCGCCGCCGGCCCGGGCAGAAGCGGGGCCAGCAGCCCCAGCAGGTACTCAAGGCCCGCTCCCACGACGATCTGGTGCGCACCGCACCGGACGCCCCGGTACTCTTCGAGGTAGCCCGCCAGCGCCTGCCGCAGCGCAAGGTCGCCCTGCGCATCGCCGTGGGTCAGCAGCTCGGGCGACGAATACAGCAGCTCCTTTTGCAGCCGCGCCCACGTCCGGAAGGGGAACAGCCCCGGGTCCACGCCCCGGGTGGAGAGGTCATAGCAGATGGGCCGCTGTTTCGGTACAGCCTCAGCCTTCGGCGGCGCGGCGGGCGCGGCGCTCTCGGGCAGAGCCAGATACTCCTGTACATAAAAGCCGCTCCGCTCCCGCGCCTCCAGATAGCCCTCCGCTGCCAGCATCTGATAGGCCGCGTCCACCGTGTTCACCGAGACGGAAAGCTCTGCCGCCAGACGCCGCTTGCCGGGCATCCGTGTCCCCGCCGGGACAGCCCCCGTCCGCATCTCGGCGGCGAGGCTGCGGTAGAGCTGCTCATAAAGCGGCACATCAGATGCCGCGTCCAGCGCTGTCGTCAAATGGACCATAAAAAGCCCCTCCTTTTCAGCCAGTGTGCCAAACTGACCCCATAAAAAATCTTTGTTCTGGGTATTTGCACGGGGCCAGTTTTGCGTATAATAGGAGCATACCCGCAAGAACCAAAAAAGTCAATCGGTTTTGTGGGTTTTTCGTAAAATGGGAGGGAAAAATCATGTCTACCACTGCAATGTGGCTGCTTCTGGCAGTCGTTGTCATCGTGATCGTCTTTGCAAGTGTGCTCTACAAGCGCACCTTCACCGTCCACGAGCTGGCGCTCACCGGCGTCATGGCCGCTCTGAGCCTCGTGGCCTACTTATTCTTCCGGGTGCCCTTCTACGGCGGCTCCTCGTTCCATCTGGGCAATACCTTCACGGCCCTGACCGCCCTGCTGCTGGACGGCGTATCCGGCGGTCTGGCCGGTGCCATCGGTCTGGCTCTGGCCGACATCCTCGCCGGCGACCCGGGCTATGCCGTCACCACCTTCATCCTGAAGTTCCTCATCGGCATCACCTGCGGCGCAGTGGCCCACAAGGTCTTCAAGCTCCGCGAGCTGGATAAGCACGCCCCCGGCTACCTCGTCAAAGTGACCGTTGCCGCTGCCTCTGGCCTGCTGCTGAACGTCTTTACCGACCCGTTCCTCGGCTACTTCCGCAATGTATATATCTTCGGTCAGGATTACACCATCGCCAAGGCCCTGACCAAGATCACCGGCGGCGTCACCTTCGTCAACAGCGTGGCCTCCACCGTCTGCGTCGTTCTCCTCTATCTGGCCCTGCGCCCGGCGCTGGAGCGTGCGAACCTTCTGCCCAAGGCCGAGAAGAAGGCGGAAAACAAGTAACCAACTCCATCCCTGTCTGATGTACTCATAAAGCGAAAAAGGCATCTGCCCCTGCGGACAGATGCCTTTTTCGTTTATTTCTTTTCAAATACGAGGAACCGGAACGAGATGTCGGTGGTCAGCTCCGGCAGCGCCGCGAGGCGGGCTGCACCGTCCCGGGGCGTTTTCCAGTAGTAGGGCGTCATGGCGAAAAGGGCTTCCAGCTGCCCGGCCGGCACCGTGATGCGGCCGGACACTTCCCGCTCCCCGACGGCCTCAAAGCCCGGATATTCCACTTCCTGCACCGGATTTTTGTAGGGCTTTTCGTAGAGGACGGCCTTCATCTGGAAGAGGTGCTCCGGGCCGGGCACGGCGTAGATGAGCCGCCCGCCCGGGCGCAGCACCCGGAGGAACTCCTCCTGCGCGAAGGGCGAAAAGCAGTTGAGCAGGACATCGGCCCATCCCGTGCGCACCGGCTGATGGAAGCTGGACGCCACGGCGTACCGGGCCGAGGGCAGGGCCTTTGCGGCCAGACGCACTGCTGGCTTTGCGATGTCGAAGCCTGCCAGCTCCAGCGGACGGCCTGCCTCCCCGAACTGCCGGGCGATGCAGCGGTCATACCAGCCCTCGCCGCAGCCCGCGTCCAGCAGGCGGAGCGGCCCATTTGCAGCAGGCTGGCCGTACATAAGGCACAGCTCCCCCAGCGCCTGCCCGAAGATGCCATAGTAGCCCGCGCTCAGGAACGCGCGACGGGCGGCTACCATCTCTTTGCTGTCGCCGGGGGCTTTCGTGCGGGTGTTCTGCACCGGCAGCAGATGCCAGTAGCCCTCTTTTGCCCGGTCGAAGCTGTGGCCGGAGGGGCATTTCAGCGCATTTTCCCCGGCAAGCGGTGCGCCGCACAGCGGGCAGCACCACGGAGCAAATCCCTCTGCCATCACACTTCCTCGCTGTGGTCCTCGATGGGGGCCGTCGCGCCGCCGTGGGCGTTCATATACTCCTCAAAGCTGGTGAACTTCTGCTGCGGCGGGCGGCGGCTGATGAGCATAAGGCCCGGGTCTTCGTCTTTTCCCGGCGCGTTGCTGCGGCTGCGGCCGTTGTTCCGGCCGGGCTGCTCGGCTCTGGGGGCGCGGGGCGCACGGCCTGCGCTGCCCTGCTCGCTGCGGTCATTGCGGCGGCTGTTCCGGCCCTCGCTGCGGGCATTGCTCTGCTGGGCAGGCTGGGCCGGGCGGGCGTTCCGCTCATTGCGGGGGCTGCGGCCTGCGCCATTGCGGCCATTGTTCTCGCCGCGCGGGGCGGGCTGGCGGCTCTGCATCGCGGTGGGGATGCTCTGGACCGGGGCAGCGGGCGCGGCGGCGTTCTTTTTGGCGGAGCGGAGGGGGGTCGCCTCCGGAGCGCTCACAAAGTGGGGGTCGAATTTCGGCTGGGCGTTGCTGCCGCGGCCTGTGCCCTGTGCAGGGGCGCTGCCCTCGCGGCGGGGCCGGTTGTTATTGTTACGGCGGTTGTTGTCGCGTCCGCCGGGAGTGTGCTTGTTGTTCTCATCCATGAGCTGTTCCTCTTTTGCTTCGATTTTGGGGGCTTTCTGCTTTTTTGCCGCAGAAAGCTTGGCCGCGCCTTTTTTCTCAGGTGCAGCGGGCTTGGCGGCGGCTGCCGCCTTGGGGGCCTCGGCCTGCTCCGGGGCAGGCTGGTCGGCCTTGGGCTTGCGGCCCCGCACCGGCGGGGCGGCTTTTACGGGGGCGGGCACGCCGTCCCACGGATGGCCGGACACCACCGGGATCTTCCGGCGGTTGAGCTTCTCGATCCCGGCCAGATACTCCATCTCCTCGGGGGCACAGAAGCTCACAGCCGTGCCGTCTGCGCCTGCGCGGGCGGTGCGGCCGATGCGGTGGACGTAGGTCTCCGGCACCTCGGGCAGGTCGTAGTTGAACACATGGGAAAGCTCGCTGATGTCGATGCCCCGGGCGGCAATGTCCGTGGCCACCAGCACCTTGGTCTTGCCCTCCTTGAAGCCCTCCAGCGCGGCCACACGGGCGCTCTGGCTCTTGTTGCCGTGGATGGCGGCGGCGGTGATGCCCTGCTTGGTGAGGTCGCGGGCGATCTTATCTGCGCCGTGCTTGGTGCGGCTGAACACCAGCGCGTTCTGCACCGGCGGCTCCAGATTCTTGATGAGCCAAGGGAGCAGGAGCTTCTTGTTGCCCTTCTCGACGAAATACAGGCTCTGGTCGATCCGCTCCACTGTGCTGGACACGGGATCCACCTTGACGAAGGCGGGGTCGTGGAGGATGCCTGCGGCCAGCTGCTCGATCTCTTTGGGCATCGTGGCGCTGAACATCAGGTTCTGGCGCTTTGCGGGCAGCTTTGCGATGACCTTCTTCACGTCGTGCACAAAGCCCATGTCCAGCATCCGGTCGGCCTCATCCAGCACGAAGATCTCAATATCGGCAAGGTCGATATAGCCCTGCCCGATGAGGTCGTTCAGCCGGCCCGGGCAGGCGATGAGGATGTCTACGCCCTTCTTGATGGCTTCCACCTGCGGGGTCTGGCCCACGCCGCCGAAAATGACGGTGCTGCGCAGCTTGAGATACTTTCCGTAGGCGGCAAAGCTCTCGCCGATCTGGAGCGCAAGCTCCCGGGTCGGGGTGAGGATGAGGGCGCGGATCGCGCCCTTTTTGCAGGGAGCTGCCCCGCTCAGGCGGTCGAGCATGGGCAGCGCAAAGGCAGCGGTCTTGCCGGTGCCGGTCTGGGCGCAGCCCATCAGGTCCCGCCCTTCCAGCACCGGCGGGATGGCCGAGGCCTGAATGGGCGAGGGGGTCTCATAGCCCGCCTCGCTTACAGCTTTGAGCAGGGGGGCGGACAGATTCAGTTCATTAAAAGTCATGGTACTCCTTGGTCATTCTTTGATCCTGCGGCACTCGATGTAATACCGCTTCTCCTCCGCATGGCCCATGCTGAAGGTCTTGCGGGGCAGCACGCCGCCCATCACGATGCCCTTGAACAGGTCGCTCTTCTCGAAGGGCGGCAGCAGGAAAGCCACGCCGCCCTGCTTGGTCAGGGCGCGGACAGCCGGCTCGTCGTGGACATAGTCCACCCGGGCCTCGCTGTGGCGGGCCATAAAATATTCGATAAATTCATCCACCGTGCCCACAGTCAGCGGGGCGACGGGGTCCTCAAAGCTGAGGACATTGGACACATGGGGGCCTGCCAGCGTGAACGCCTGCTGCTTCGAGTCGCCGAAGCAGATCCCAGCCATGTTGGCGTCGCTCCACGCGATGAGGGCCAGCAGCACCGCGCCGCAGTCCACGTTGAAGAGGACGCGGTGGATGGGTTCGATCTCGATGGCGGGCGAATGGACGTTGCACACCTCGGCCAGACACCAGCGGGCGGGATGGTTCTCCCGCTCTTCCGGCGTCAGGGTGGGCTTCAGCTCCTCCCAGCAGGCCTTGGCCGCAGCCAGCGAATGGTTGCCATCGCCCACGGCCAGTGTCAGGGGCGCTGCGCCCTTGGCCTGCGGATACTTGGCGTCAAAGGCCTCCTGACTGCCCAGTCCGGCCAGTGCGGCCTCGATCTGGGCCAGCAGGGCGGGGTCTTCCACGGCCCATCCGGCGATGTGGCCGCCGCCCTGCATCAGCTCGCCCTCATACAGCTTTTTCAGCGCACTCTTGTGCGCGCCGATCGGCTCGATGAGGGTGCAGCCGGGGTCGTCGGCCAGCATCATGACATGGGGCGTCTCCAGCGCCGCCCCCCGGCGCACGGTCATACGGGGCGGGATGCGCTCGGTGACGGTGCGCTCGCTGGGCCGGATGGCCGGGCGGCTGCCCTTCTCGTAGCTGTAGGCCTCAAGGTCGATCTTACCCACAAGGCCCTGCCGCACCCGTCCGCTCTGCTCGGTGCGTTCGACGTAGACGAAGCCGTCCACGGCGCGGGTCAGCACATCCCGGCTGTAGGCGTCCATCGCGGCGTGGATGCGCTCCACGCGCTGGGCCGTGTCCTTGTCCCCGAGGTAGACCTCCGGCAGGATGAGGCGCAGGGTGCTGGGGCAGCTGCCCACAGCGGCGTCTGCCCGCTCCCAGTAGGCACGGTCGCTGGTAAACTGGTCACAGGCCACACAGCCCCACTTTTCCAGAGGGATGTCCTCTCTGGGCAGAAGGATGTGGGCCGGGCCAAAGCAGGATGCAGGTTTCATGGTTACATTCCTCACTCTCTATACGATCACCGGCAGCGAAACATGCCGCGTGATCTTCTTACCGGAACAGCCCCGCAGCGTCGTCCCAGAACACAGTGTGCTCCACGCCGGAGGCTGCCAGAGCGTCGCTCAGCGCATTGCGGGCGGCTTCGTCCATCGTCTGCTTGGCGGGCACCTCGACGACGAGATTCTTAACGCCCAGTGCATCGGCCTTGCCGCCCACGGTGGCAGCACCGTCCGTCACCTGCGCCAGCGAGTAGCCGTACCACAGGGTAACGCTGCCGCTGAAGCGGGCGTCCCACAGGGCGATGTCCGCCGCCAGCTGGGCGCTGCGGTCGCGTCCGCTGGTAGAGCCGAAGTCCTGCTTGCCGTTCTGGGCCAGCGGAAACTGGACATTTTCCAGCAGGACATGGTCGAAGCCCATGCTCTGCACCTCGCCGATGAGGTCGCCGATGAACTGCACAGCCTCGTCGGAATAGGGGTTCAGCCACGGGTTGCCGCCGGCCGAGGCCTTATTGTCCAGCCAGAGGTATTCCTGCCCGGTGTAGCCGATGGCCATGCCGCGGTTGGCGCGGGCGGCGGCGGGGTCGCGGAAGGCAGCCAGCTTGGCCACCGGCACAAGGCCGTTCTCCTTCAGCACCGAGGCGATGAGGGACGGGTCGAGGGATGCGCCCTCGATGCTGCCCGCCGCAGCGGGGAGGGCGGAGGGGTACAGGATCTGCCCGCTGCTGTCCTTCAGGGTCACGACGGCATACGCCGCACCCTGCCGGGCCAGCTCCTGCGCCGCAGCCCGCAGCGAAGCTTCATCCCGGGCCGCAGCGGTGTCTAGAACGCCCCAGCCGCCCTCAATGATGGCATTGGCGGGCGCGGCGGCGGGTTCCGACGAAGCAGGCTGCACCTCCGAGGAGGCCGCAGACTCTGCCGCCGCCTCGGACGAAGCGGCCACGCTGGACGCTGCCGGCCCGGACGAGGCCGAGAGGTCGCGGTTGCGCACCACGGTATACCAGGTGTGGGTGGCCCAGTCCAGCACATGGGGCGCAGCCAGCCAGCCCACCACCAGCACCACGGCCACCAGCACCACGATGCCAACGACCTTCTTGGCCCACATACCGGGGCTGTAAAAACTGCGGTGATACCGCTTGACCTTTTTATACTTTGCCATGTTCGTCCCTTTCTCCTGCACTCCTTACAGGATCACCGAGTGGCCCGTAAAACCATAGATGGCCAGCGCCAGCACGCCGACATAGACCAGCGTGATGGGCAGGCCCCGGAACGCCTCCGGGATGGCCTCGCTGCGCAGACGGTGGTCGGCCTCCGTCACCAGCATGACGGCCAGCAGGTAGCCGAGACCGCTGCCGAGGCCGAAGCCCATGCTCTGCTCCAGCGTAAAGCTCTGGGTGCGCTCCACCAGCACCGTGCCCAGCACACCGCTGTTGACTGCGGCAGCAGGCAGGATGCGGAGCAGCTGGCCGCCGTGGCGTCTGCCCCGTGCTGCCCAGAGCACAAGGAATTCAAACAGGCTCACCACCGCCACGCAGGCCAGATAGACCAGCGGGCGGAGCTGGGCGAAGTTGGGCTGGGCGGCCGCGAAGCCGCCTGCATAAAAAGCCAGCGGAGCCACCAGCACCTGCGTCACGCAGAGCAGCAGGGCGAACCACCCGCTGCTGGTGCGCTCGTCGCCCACCAGCTGGACCAGCCGGGAGACGCCCAGACCGCGGGTGAACACCGCATTCTGCGCAAAGATGGCCAGCACGGCGTAGCTGAAAAAGACGCCGACGGCCTGTATCACATCATTGCTCATCCTGAGGCTCCCCCTCTCTCTGGCGGTAGACTGCCATGAGGCCCCGGGCCTCCGATGTCAGATAATCTTTCTGCTTCTTGGCCAGCGCGCGCCAGACAGCGCACAGGACGCCCAGCACGATGAAGCCGCCTGCCGGCATCCCCGCCATCGGCAGGATGGGGCGGCTGAGCAGATGGCCGAACACCGTACCAGCGCTCAGCCACTCCCGCACGCAGCCCAGCAGCAGGAGCAGCAGGCTGTAGCCCACCGTGATGCGCACGCCCTTGGAGAGGGCCTTGCGGGGCGACTCCTGCACCCGGCCAAAACGGTAGGTCAGCAGCGGCTCCACCACCAGCATGGGCAGGTAGATGCCCAGCACCAGCAGGCTCACCCCGAACAGGCGGTTCAGGATGGGGTAGGCTGCCAGATAGACCACCGCCGCGCTGCCCGAATAGAGGATGCTGCGGGGCAGTAGCTTCTTTTCCAGTTCTGCTTTGGACGGGTGCTCCTCCCGCAGGGGGAACAGGCGGCTCAGCAGACAGGCCAGCAGACGGGAGGGCGTCAGCAGCAGCGCCACCGCCGCCGCCAGCATCAGAGCGTTCTGGCCGTTGGTGGCAAGAACCACCAGCGGCGCAAGGCCCATACCCTGCATGACCACGGGATTGTTCAGGAAGACGCGGTCATGGTGGAAGAATCGCTCCGGGTCGCGGGCGATGAGTTCTGCACTTCTCCGCTTCATACGGCATCCCCCTTTCCGGTCTGCTTTTTCCAGCTGCTGTGGAGCAGCTCGTAGAGATGGACTTCGGTGCGGTCGAGCCAGCCGGAGATGCTGTTGACTGCCAGCAGCGCGAAGCAGACGCCCGTCTCATAGACGCCGAAGTAGCGGAAGCCCATCGTGAAGGCACCCACCATGATGCCGTAGAGGATGCGGCCCAGCCGGTGGTGGGCGCAGGTATACGGCTCGTTGAGCAGGAAGACGGCGCTGAAGATCATCGCGCCCGTCAGCAGTTCGTCGCGCACGCAGCGCAGACGGAACATGGCGCTGACGGCAAAGGACGCATCCTCGGTCAGGCCCAGCTGACGTGGGAAGAGGAAGACGATGACGCCCGCCGTGACGAGAAAGCTCAGGGCAGCGCTCAGCTTGATGTCCTTCTGCACCCAGAGGAAAAGCCCGCAGGCCGCCAGCACAAGGGCCGAGCCTGCACCCATCGGGGCGGCATACTCGCCCAGCGCCAGCGACAGACCGCTCAGGTTGATGAGGCCGCCGCTGCGCAGGGTATCCGAGATGGTGCTGGCCGTAACCACGCCGGAGGCGTCCCACAGGGGGATGCTGGTGTAAGGGGTCGGATAGCGGAACACCTGCTCCGGCCACGACACCGCCGCCACCGCATAGCCCACGGCAGCCGGGTTGAAGGGGTAGCTGCCATAGCCGCCGAAGACCTCTTTGCCGATGAGGACACCGGCCACGATGGCGGCGGCGAGGACATACCAGTCCACCGTCGCAGGCATCAGCAGTGCGATGACGAGGGCGAAGCTCTCGTTGGAATAGTCCCCGGGCCGGTAGACGCGGCGGCGCAACAGCGAGATGAGCCGGTCGCACAGGTTGCCCATCAGCAGCGCAAAGCCGCAGAGCAGCAGCGGGCGCAGGCCGTAAAGGTAGCAGGAGACGAAGAGCAGCGGCACGCAGAGAAAGCAGATGTGCTTGTAATATCTGCCTGTGTGCTGCAGCTCTTCTTCCTGCTTCCGGATCAATGCTTCATCCATGGGCCGTTCCCTCTCAGAGCGCGGCCAGCGCGCGGACGGCGGCAGCGGGGTCGGCCGCACCATAGATGGCGCTGCCCGCCACCAGCACGTCTGCACCGGCGGCGACGCACTGCGGAGCAGTGGCGGCGTCCACGCCGCCGTCCACTTCCAGCAGGAAGCGCAGGCCCCGGCGCTCCTTCTCTGTCTTGAGCCAGCGGAGCTTGTCGAGGGCCGAGGGCATGAACTTCTGCCCGCCGAAGCCCGGCTCCACGCTCATGACCAGCACGAGATCCAGCTGGTCGAGATAATAGCCCAGCTCCTCCACCGGGGTGCCGGGCTTGATGGTCATGCCCACCTTGCAGCCCTGCGCCTTGATGGCGTCGATGGTCTCCTGAATGTCGTCATCGCACTCGAGGTGGAAGTTCAGCAGACTGGCACCGGCCTTGGCAAAGGCCTCAGCGTACTGCTGCGGGTGGGTGATCATCAGATGGACGTCGTAGAACGCATCCGGCATGGCCTTGTGCAGGCTCTTGAGCACCGGGACGCCGAAGCTGATGTTCGGCACGAAGTGGCCGTCCATCACATCATAATGCAGCATTTTTGCGCCGGCATCCAGCACCATGCGGCAGTCTGCGCCGAGCTTGCTGAAGTCAGCCGAAAGGATCGAAGGACTGATCGTTGTCATTTTATTCTACTCCCTGTTGTTTCCAAGAGATTTTTTGTGTTTTTGCCCTGCCGCCGCCCCCTGTGGGGGACAGTCGGCATAGTTGTTTATAGTTTACATGAAAACGGTGAAAAAATCAAACCCGCCGCCGTGTTTTTCACGGAAAAGACGTAAACTCCGCCCGCACCCCTTCTTCTGCAATGCAAAAAGCAGCCAGACCGCTCCTCTGGGGAGCAGTCTGACCGCTGTGATTCAGTCTACCGGCTTCATGCTGGCCGGGTCTTCCACTGCGCCGGGAAGGCCGCTCTCGTCGGGCAGACGCTTCATGCCGCCGGGGTTCGGGGGCTGGACGGGCAGGGTGAACACGAATCTGCACCACTCGCCCTGCTGGCTCTCGACGCGGATCTGACCGCCGGAGAGGTTGACCAGCACCTTGCAGATGTTCAGGCCGAGGCCTGCGCCCCGGGCGTGGAGGCCCCGGGACTGGTCTTCCTTATAAAAGCGCTGGAAAACGTAGGGCAGCGCCTCGGGGCTGATGCCCTGACCGGAGTTCCAGATGGAGACCTCCACCTCCGGGCCGAGCTTTTCCACCCCAAAGCGGATGGTGCCGCCGGCGGGGGTGAACTTGATGGCATTGTCCAGCAGGTTATAGGCCACCTGATGGATGAGGTCGGGGTCGGCGTAGACCAGTACCTTCTCGTCCATCGTCAGGCCGTCGATGTCGATCATCCCGTCGTTGATGCGCTGTTCGGCCGAGAGAGCCACGCCGGTGAGGGTCTCCCAGATGTTGAACATCCGGGCATTCACCTGATATTCGCCGCTCTCCAGCTTGGACAGATCCAGCATATTCTGGATGAGGCGGGCCAGACGGCCCGTTTCCTCGCTGACCAGCTGCAAGTAGTGGTTCTGCATCTCGGGCGGGATGGTGCCGTCCAGAATGCCGTCGATGAAGCCCTTGATGGTCGTCATGGGGGTGCGCAGCTCATGGGCGATGTTGCCCATGAACTGGCCCCGGGAATTGTCGTTGGACTGGATGTTGTCTGCCATCTTATTGAAGGTGCGGGCAAGGTCGGCCACCTCGCCCTCGCCGTCCACACCCTCGACCCGGACGGACAGGTCGCCGCCGCCGAAGCGCTGGGCCGCGTCCGTCACCTTCTGGAGCGGGTCGGTGAGCTTGTGCATCATCACCTTCGTGAGCACGCTGGCCAGAAGCAGCATCAGGCAGGCCGAAAGGAAAAAGTTCGAGAAGAACTCTCTGCGGAACTCCGCCAGCCGCTCGCCGGACGAGCAGAGAAAGAGGTAGCCGGTGCACGCGCCGTCCTCGCTGCGCATCTCACGCACCGAGATGTAGCTTTTCTCCGCCAGCATACCGCCCAGTGTGTCGAAGAGATGGTAGTTCTCCTTGGCCTTGCCCGCCTTTTCCAGCACCTCAGCCTCCACCGTATCGCCGGTCAGCTTTTCCGGCACGGACGCCAGCATCACATTGCCGTCGCAGTCGGTGAAGAACAGATAGGCCTCCGCGCTCTCGCCGATGATCTCGAGCTTGGTGCTCAGAGCTTCCAGCTCTTCGCCCTCGGGCAGAGAGGCCTCCTGCACAAGGTAGGACGCCGTCCGCTGGGCGACGTTGACCACCTCATCCAGCGTATCGTACCGCTCCTGCGCAAAATACCGGCTGAAGAGCACCAGCTCAGAGCCGCCCATGACCACCGTGCCGAAGATGAGCAGAGTGCTCATGAGCGAAAAGAACGCGACTGGGATACTTTTGCGCATTACTGACGCACCTCGAACTTATAGCCCACGCCCCAGACGGTCTTCAGCTCCCACTTATCGGAGGCCCCGGCCAGCTTCTCGCGCAGGCGCTTGACATGGACGTCGATGGTGCGGCTGTCGCCGTAGTACTCGAAGCCCCACACCTCGTCCAGAAGCTGGTCGCGGGTGTAGACCCGGTTGGGGTGGGAGGCGAGGCAGTTCAGCAGCTCCAGCTCCTTCGGGGGAGCCTCCACCACCTTGCCCTTGACCCGCAGCTCGTAGCTGTTCATGTCGAGGCGGAGGTTGTCGAATTCGATGACGCCCTCGGTACTCTCGGTCTGGGTGGTGGCGGCGGTGCAGCGGCGGAGCACCGCCTTGATGCGGGCCACCACTTCCTTGGTGTCGAAGGGCTTGACCATGTAATCGTCTGCGCCCAGCTCAAGGCCCAGCACCTTGTCGAAGGTCTCGCCCTTGGCCGTCAGCATCATGACCGGGGTATTGCCCAGCTTGCGGATGCGGCGGCAGACCTCGAGGCCGTCCATCTTGGGCATCATCACATCCAGCAGCACCATATCAGGCTTGAGCTGGTTGAATTTCTCAAGGCCCTCTTCGCCGTCGTTGGCGGTCGTGACCTGATAGCCCTCCTTGGTCAGGTAGAGCCGCAGCAGCTCGCAGATGTTGGTATCGTCGTCCACGACGAGGATCTTTTCGTTTGCCATGTGAGTGTTCCTCCTCTATCCAGTCAAAAGCCAGCCCCGCACGGGCACCGGCTGCGATCCCGAGTTTAACTCATATTCTATTATACGGGACAGTTATGACAAAATAAAGAAGGTTTTGTATGATTTTTTGAATCTTTGGCGGCCAAGGGCCGGAGAACACAAAAGGGGCCTCCTTTGCAGGAAGCCCCTTTTGCATCACACGGGCCGGTCAGAATGGGGGACGCAGCCCAGTTTCCGGTATTTTCAGGGAAATGCGCTCAAATCTTTTGATGGTCCTTACAGGATCGGGGTCTGGAGGTTGTCGTTGTTCTGGATGCCGTGCTTCTCGGCGTAGCCGGTCAGCATCAGGGTCAGAGCGCCGTCGCCGGTGACGTTGCAGGCGGTGCCGAAGCTGTCCTGCAGGGCGAAGATGGCGAGCATCAGAGCGGTGCCGGCATCGTCGAACATCAGGACGCCAGTGATGAGGCCCAGAGAAGCCATGACCGTGCCGCCGGGGACGCCGGGAGCACCGATGGCGAAGATGCCAAGCAGGGCGCAGAAGAGGATCATGGTTCCGATGCTGGGCAGGTGGCCGTAGAGGATCTTGGAGATGGTCATGCAGAAGAAGACCTCAGTGAGGACAGAGCCGCACAGATGGATGTTGGCGAACAGGGGGATGCCGAAGCTGACCATGTCTTTGCGCAGGACCTTACTCTTGCGGGCGCAGTCCAGAGCGACAGCCAGAGTGGCGGCGCTGGACATGGTGCCGACAGCGGTCAGGTAAGCGGGGCCGTAGTGGCGCAGGACCTCCCACGGATTTTTGCCGGAGTATGCGCCGGCCAGCAGGTACAGGACAGCCAGCCAGATATAGTGGCCAGCCATAACGATGATGATGATCTGGAGGAAGGCGGGCAGCTGGTGGGTGATCATGCCCTCATAGCTCAGGTTGCAGAAGGTAGCAGCGATATAGAAGGGCAGCATGGGGATGATGATCTTACCGACGATGTCCAGCACGATGTTCTGGAATTCGCCGAGGATGTCGCAGGTCAGCTTGCTGTTGGTCCAGGTAGCAGCCAGACCCACCAGAACGCTGAGCACGAGGGCGCTCATGACGCTCATGATCTGGGGGATGTTCAGCTCAAAGACGACGCCGGGCAGGGTCCGCAGACCAGCCACCTCGGTGTCGATGGACAGGTGCGGGATGAGGGCGTAGCCTGCGGTGGTGCTCATGAGGGCTGCGCAGACGGAGGAGACGTAGGCGATGACGATCGCCACGCCCAGCAGACGAGAGGCGTTCTTGCCCAGCTTGGTGATGGACGGGGCGATGAAGCCGATGATGATGAGCGGCACACAGAAGGTGATGAGCTGGCCCATGATATACTGTAAGGTAACGACGACCTTCATGACGCTCTCGGGGAAGATCTGGCCCAGAATAACGCCGATGATGATGCCGAGAAGCAGCCGGAACGGCAGGTTATTGAATAGCTTTTTCATAATATTTTACCCCTAATCTTCTCCTGCGCTGTGGGCGCAGGGTGTTTTTTGCAGGATGCGGATGCAGGCTTGCTAGAGGGTGAGGACGCTTATTGGGCGTCCGGAGTGTGGTCTTTGTTGAGCATCAGGTCGAGGATGACGCTGTCGCTGGTGCCATGGGTGCTCAGGATGGCGAAGTTGTCCAGCGTGCGCTCCACGTTCTCCTCCACGATGCCGTCCGTGCTCTGGACACGGACGCCGCGGGTGCCCATGGCCGCTGCCTGACAGGCGGCATTGACGCAGGTGGAGATCTTCAGGGCGCAGTCTGCCTTTGCGCCGTCGCACACCATGCCAGTGACATTGCCCACCATGTTCTGGATGGCGCAGCAGATCTCGTGATAGCCGCCGCCCAGCAGGTATGTAATGCCGCAGGCCGCGCCGGTCCCGGCGACGGTCGCGCCGCAGAGGTTGCTCAGGCGTCCGAACTTCGACTTGATGCGGATGGCGATGAGGTTGGACAGGGTGACGGCACGCAGCATGGTCGGCTCATCGATTCCCAGCCAGCGGGCGGCTGCCACGACGGGCATCGTTGCGGTGATGCCCTGATTGCCGCTGCCGGAGTTGGCCACCACCGACACCGGCGCGCCTGCCATGCGGGCGTCTGCACCGGCGGCGGCAGCGATCATGGAGTTGGTGGTCAGGTCGCGGGTCATGAGGCCCTTGCGGCAGTTGAGGTCGAGATTGCGTCCGATGGCAAGGCCGTATTCCTTGGAAAGGCCCTCATCGCTGATGACGGAGTTGACCTGCACGGCGCTGCGGATGATGTCGATGGGGTCGTGCATGGGGTCAAGCTCCTTGGTGCAGTAGTCCCAGATGGAGCGGACGGTCAGGAAGGACGCGATCTGCTCCGGGGAGACCACATCGCTGTCGCCTGCGGCGGCGGTGTCCGTGTCCCGCTTGTCGAGGGTGGCCACACCGTCCTGCTCCACCAGCACGACGTTGGTGTGCAGGTCGCGGACGATGGCGCGGCCGGTGTGGCCGCCGCCCTTGGCGATGACCTCAATATAGAGCTTCTGGGGCACCTGCGCCACATTCACCTTGACCTTCCCGGCCTTGACCAGCGCGGCGGCCGCCTCCACTGTCTCACGGGGGACATGGTTCATGACCTCCAGAAGGTAGACCGGGTCGCCGCCCAGCGCACCGATGGCGGCGGCATAGTCCATGCCCTCGTAATCGGTGCCGGGGATGCCCGCCGACATGGCGTTCTTGATGATGTTGATGCTGGCGTTGACCGTGATCTCCTCGGCCTTGTCCACACCGGCCTTCCGCAGGGCCTGACCTGCCTCGGCGGCAGTCAGGGCCACAGCGCCCGGCTCGGTGCAGCCGGTAGCCAGCTCCATCTCACTGTTCAGGATGCGGATGAACATATTTTGTTCCATAGTATTGCACCGTCTCTTTCTCTTTCAGGATGCTCTGTTATTTCACGGCGATGCATTCGATCTCCAGCGGTGCGTCCTTGGGCAGACGGCCCACCTGCACGGCACTCCGTGCGGGGAAGGGCTGTGCGAAGTACTCGCCGTAGACCTGATTCATCTCGGCAAAATCATTCATGTCTGCAAGGAAGACCGTGGTCTTCACTACATCTGCCAGCGTCATGCCCTGCTGGGCAAGGATGGCCTGAATGTTCTTGAGGGACTGTGCGGTCTGGGCCGCGATGCCCTCGGGGATGGCCCCGGTAGCGGGGTCGATGGGGAGCTGGCCGGAGACGTAGACCGTCTGGCCTGCTGCGATGCCCTGCGAATATGGCCCAATGGCTGCGGGCGCCTGTGCAGTGGCGATTGCCTGTTTCATAATTCTCTCTCCTTTTTCCGAATTGCAGGGGCACGGCTTACCCTCGTGCCCCTTGTCCTGCCCCTATCCTAACGCGGCGTGCGGCAAAAGTCAACAATTTTTTCTCTTGATGATAAATTATTATCACTTGTGACAAATCCGCGGGATTTTTTGAGGCAGTTTCACGAATTTTCAGCGAGTTTTCGAATCATCATTGTCAACAGCCGACGAACGTGATATGATACAGGCAGAGAGATGAGAATAAATTCTCATTATTTTTCTTATGAAGCAATGGAAAGTGGTGACATACATGGACGCAAGGCTGGAGCCGTATCGGACGCTGGTTTCGTTTCTGGGTGAGGCGTTGGGGCCGGACTATGAGGTGGTGCTGCATGATCTGACCAGCGAGGAGGGCACCATCGCAGCCATCGTGAACAACAACATCAGCGGCCGCACCGAGGGTGCGCCGCTGTCCAACATGGCGCTGCGGTTCATCCACGGCAGGGTGTACGAGAAGCAGCCTTATGTCGCGGGCTATCAAGGCGCATCGCAGGCCAAGGGGCGGCTGCGCTCCTCCACTATGTTTATCAAAGACGGCAGTGAGCTTATCGGGATGCTCTGCGTCAACTTTGACGCCGCCAAATACAGCCGGATGGCGCAGGAGCTTCTGGCCCTCTGTGGGGCGCATCAGGAGCCAAGCCCCACGCTGGGCGTCGAAAATTTCGTCAGCAGCCTTCCCGACGCGGTGCAGGCCGCCATCACCGATGTGACCGGCAGTGTCCTTCCTCCCGACCGCCTGACGATGGACGAAAAAATACGCATCGTGGACGACCTGCAGCAGGCAGGCATCTTCTATATGAAGGGCGCTGTCAGCGAGGTGGCAGCGCAGCTCGGCTCCTCGGAGGCGACGATCTACCGTTATCTGAGCAAACTAAAGGATTGACCCTTGCACTCCTACGCTCCTTCGCGTATAATGATAGATGTATCAATATGTCTATCAGACGTGAAGGAGCGTATTTTATATGAAACTTGGTATCGTCGGCCTGCCCAACGTCGGCAAGTCCACTCTGTTCAATGCCATCACCTCCACCAAGAACGCGGAGGCCGCAAACTATCCCTTCTGCACCATCGAGCCGAACAGCGGCATCGTGGCCGTGCCCGACAAGCGGCTGGACAAGCTGGCTGAGATCTGGCAGACCAACAAGAAGACCCCCGCCATCGTGGAGTTCGTGGACATCGCGGGCCTCGTGAAGGGCGCAAGTCAGGGCGCAGGCCTCGGCAACAAATTCCTCGGCCACATCCGCGAGTGCGACGCCATCGTCCATGTGGTGCGTTGCTTTGACGACGACAACATCATCCATGTCGTGGAGGATGTGACCAAGGCCGAGGCCGTGGACCCCATCTCTGACATCGACGCCATCGACTATGAGCTGATCCTCTCCGACCTCGAGGTCGTCCAGAACCGCGCAGGCCGGATGGCCAAGGCTGCAAAGAGCGGCAACAACAAGGGGGCCGCCGCCGAGGCAGCATGGCTGCAGCAGCTTGCTGCTCATCTGGAAAGCGGCAAGCCTGCCCGCAGCTTCGACTTCGACGAGAGCGACGCCGAGCAGCAGGCCGTGCTCCACGAGATGGGCCTGCTGAGCAGCAAGCCCGTCCTCTACGCCTGCAACGTGGGCGAGGACGACCTGATGGAGGGCATCGAGAACAACAAGTACGTCCCGCTGGTGGCTGCACGCGCCAAGGAAGAGGGTGCACGTTACATCCCCATCTGCGCCAAGACCGAGGAGGACATCGCCGACTACACCCCCGAGGAGAAGAAAGCCTTCCTCGCCGAGATGGGCATCGAGGCCAGCGGCCTCGACAACCTCATCACCGCCAGCTACGACCTGCTGGGCCTCATCTCCTTCCTGACCGACGGCAAGAAGGAGTGCCGTGCATGGACCATCCGCAAGGGCACCAAGGCCCCGCAGGCTGCCGGTAAGATCCACAGCGATTTCGAGCGCGGTTTCATCCGTGCCAGCGTCATCGGCTACAGCGACCTCGAGGCCAACAACTTCGACTATGCTGCCGTCAAGGCCAAGGGCCTGCAGCGCACCGAGGGCAAGGAATATGTCGTCAAGGACGGCGATGTCATCGAGTTCCTGTTCAACGTCTGATTTTTGCTGTTGCAGCAGGGCTGAGTTTCCTTTAAGTGGGATTTCGCGCTGGTAGCGCGGGGGCAGATTGCCGTTGCGGTAGGGCTTGGTTCTCTTTAGGTTGGATTGCGCGCTGGTGGCGCGGATTAAGTTTTTTCTTTCGGTCAAATGGCTTGCGCTCCGCGCGGGCCAGAGGCAGGGAGGGGTGTTTCGACTCCCCCCCAAAAAAACATTGCCAAGCCATACAAGATGGTGTAAAATAATATTGTAGGTACGTTTTACTCTTGGCAATATTTTTGGATTTAGGGTGGAACGCAGATCGGAAGGTACTGCCCGCGCATTGACACCTGATCAACAGGACGGTGTGGGGAAAAACCCCTGCTGCTGTTGCAGAAGAACTTGTTTTTTCAAACTCTATGCCGACAAGCTGGAAAAACGGCGCTTTACCCAGAATGTCCAGCCGCAAAAAAATTGCGGACTACTTTGGCATTACCGTTGAAGAGCTTATGGGCACAAAAAAAGAACCCGCCGGGATGGGCGAGCTCGACAAACAGATGCAGGAAATTGTGGCGTTGCTTAACAGCGCAACGCCAGAGCAGCGCAACGCGGTGGAAACGCTGCTGCGCTCCCGGGCAAAGCCGGAGTGAATCAGCCGACAAACGGCAGATCTGTTTTGGCAGGGGCTTCGGTCAGGATGGCCAGAACCTCGGGGACCAGATCAGGGTACTGCCGCAGGATAGCAAGGATCTCTTCATTTGTCATCATGCCAAAACACTCCTTTTTGTTGTGTCTATAATTTTATGTTACAACAGCTATAAGCCGAAGTCAAGAGAAAAGAGGAAAATCAAATGAAAATTTTGGAAAAATGCAAAGTTATTGCGGCAGGCACAATTGTGGCAGCACTGATGGCAGGCACTGCGTTACCCGCGCTGGCCGCCAGCCCCGCCGGGGACGTTCCTTTTGCGGTGCTCGCGCAGCAGAATAGTGCTGTGACCCCGGAGCAGGTAGAAGCGCTGATCAGCCAGATCGGCACTGTCACGCGCAGCAGACGCGCGGCAATCGTGGCCGCTTTGGATGCCTATAACCAGTTGGATGATGCAGGAAAAGCTGCTGTCACCAATTTTGATGTGCTGGCAGAAGCACAGCAGATTCTTGGTATTCAGGATGCACTTGCAAAGTGCAATGTCAACTACGATGCAGTAGAAGACTGCTGGGCGATTACAACCCCGCATGATGACAGCATCGATAAGCGCAAGACGTGTGGCATTGGCCCCAACCTTTATATCTGGGACAAGGGGAACACTATTGTTTTCTGGGAAGATTTTACTTACATAGGCTCTTCCGAGCTGGATATCGATGACATCATTCTGCGCGGTGGAGATTATAAGTACACTTACATTTGCGATTATGATAACTCCGATTATGGATACGACAAAGAGCTTGGTAAATGGTTTGCATGGGCCACCTTTGAAATGGAAGACAGTGAAGTCGAATGGTTGCGAAACCTTTTGAGTGCCGATACCGTTATCATGCGTTTCGAGGGAACGGATTATAGCAAGTTTGATTACACATGGACGGTGCAGGACCGGCAGGCAATCACCGATATTATTGACCTCTATAATCTTCTGAAAGCAGTTACGCCGGAAGTGCGTGAAAAAGCACTGCGTAACTAATACGTTCGGCCTAGGGAATAGAAGCTTGGAAGATTTTTATGCGATTAAAGAAAAAGCATATTGCGGCAATTGCATTGAGCGTGGCTATTTGCGTAGGTGCTACCGGTTGTAAATCGGAAGAAGTCAAGAACACGGACCATGGATGCTCTTCCGAACGCGATACAATGTGCTTTTCAGACAGTTTCGCCTTCTGACTGCTCAGGCTGGTTCCATTCCTGCGGCTATTCGCCTTATTTTTGAAAATTGCTATAAACGCATTTTTTGTGCTTCTCCCATTTACGGCTCCGCCGAAGATTTCACGTCTCTGCTGGACGCTACCGTCAGCAGAGAGGTAACACCAGCTGCGAAGCAGCAAGTCGGAGAAACGAGAAAAAAGCGTTTAGCGAAGCGGCTAGCTTTTTTCCGTTTCGACCTCTCCTTTGGGGTCTGAAAGGGGCGAGCAGCCCCTTTCTCGTGGATCCAGCGCGTCGAAATCGCTGGTGCTTTTCTGGTTCTCTTTTGGCACGCAAAAGAGAACATTAGCCTTAATGCAAAAGCGATTTAACCCGCGCTACCAGCGCGAAAAACTGGGCCTAATGCAAAGCAATCTCCCTCCGTATTACAACTTTACTCCTAAAATCAATTTTCAACCTCAAAGAATGCAAAAAATAAATGCTGAATCTGCATTTCCTACAGTAAAATTATAAAGAACCAGTTCAAAAAGCCGCGCTGATGTGCTATACTAGGCTGTATGAGAGGCCCACGGAGGGGAAAACGGCGGGCTTCGTCCTCGAAATGTTCCATGTGGAACAAATCTTTTTCCCGGAAGGAAGCAAGTAGCGTGGCAAAAATCGTTGCTGTTGCAAACCAGAAGGGCGGCGTGGGCAAGACCACCACGGCCGTCAACCTCTCGTCCTGCGTGGCGGCGCTGGGCAAAAAGGTGCTCATCGTGGACCTCGACCCGCAGGGCAACACCACCACCGGCTATGGCATCTCCAAGCGCAGCGTGGACATTGGTACTTATGAGATCCTCATCGGCGAGGCCGACGCGCGGCAGGCTGTCCGCAAGACGGAGTTCCGCACCGATGTCATCGGCTCCAACACCCGCCTCGCGGGTGCAAGCCTTGAGATGATCGACCTGCCGGGCCGCGAAAGCCGCCTGCGGAAGGCGCTGGCCTCCATCCAGCAGGACTACGACTTCATCTTTATCGACTGCCCGCCGAGCCTTGACCTGCTGACGCTGAACGGCCTGTGCGCCTGCGACAGCATCCTCATCCCGGTGCAGTGCGAGTATTACGCGCTGGAGGGCCTGTCAGAGCTGGTCAGCACCCTCAAGACGGTCCGCAAAAAGTACAACGCTTATCTGGACATCGAGGGCGTGGTGTTCACCATGTTCGCAGTCCGCTACAACCTGACCCTTCAGGTGGTGGAGCAGGTCAAGAAGTATTTTGGAAACAAGGTCTATCAGACCACCATTCCCCGCAGCATCCGCGTCTCGGAGGCCCCCAGCTACGGCCAGCCCATCAACTTCTATGAGCCGAAGGGCAAGGGCAGCGAGGCCTATATGGATCTCGCCATCGAGTTCGTGAAGCGAAACCGTCCCGCCGAGGCCGCGCCCAAGCGCCGCCGGAAAGCCGCTGCCCCCGTCGAGACGATGGGGCTGACCGACGGAAAGACGGAAGGCTAAAGGGGGAGAGAGGAGACCAATGGCAAAAGGAAGAGGAGGACTGGGCCGGGGGCTGGAAAGTCTGTTTGAGGACGCGGCCCCCAGCTTTGAGTCCGATACCAGGATCGAGACGTTACCCCTGCGGGAGATCGAGCCGGACCCCGGCCAGCCCCGCAAGACCTTCGACGACGAGACGCTGGCAGAGCTTTCGGCCAGCATCGCGGAGCATGGTTTGCTGCAGCCCATCGCGGTGCGGCCCCGGGCCTCTGGCGGCTACCTCATCGTAGCCGGTGAGCGCCGCTGGCGTGCCAGCCGGATGGCGGGGCTCACTGAGGTGCCGGTCATCGTCAAGGATGTGACCGACGAGCAGGCGATGGAGCTGGCGCTGGTGGAAAACCTCCAGCGCGAAGACCTCGACCCGGTGGAAGAGGCGGCGGGCATCCGCGAGCTGATGGACCGCTGCGGCCTGACGCAGGAGCAGGCCGCCCGCAAGCTGGGCAAGAGCCGCAGTGCGCTGGCCAACATCCTGCGTCTGCTGACTCTGCCGGACTCGGTGCTCGAACTGCTGAAAAGCGGCTTCATCACCATCGGCCACGCAAAGGTGGTCTTGGGTCTGCCGACGCCGGAGCTTCAGGCGGAAGCGGCCCAGATGATCGCAGACAACCAGCTGAATGTCCGTCAGGCTGAGGCCCTCTGCAAAAAGCTGGCCAAGCCCGCGAAAGAGCCTGCGGCCCCGCCGCTGCCCAGCGCCCTGCCGGTGGAAGTGGAAGAAAGCCTCAAGCAGGCACTTGGCAGCGAAGTCCGTGTGGCCTACCACGACGGCAAGGGCAAGCTCACCGTCCATTTCTATTCAGACGACCAGCTGAAGGCGTTTGCCAATCTGCTGGGGCAGTACAGCGTGGAGTAAGCCTCTCAGAGCCTTTGGCAAAGCCGTGCCGGAGAGGTTGAACGCAGCAGCCGCTCAAGATAGTGAATTTAGCGTACCAAGGCGGGGAACACCGCCTTTGAACGGCACAGCGGAGAACGCTCCCTGTGCAAGCAATAGAGTATAAGGAGAGTTATCATGCTTGACATCAAATTTGTCCGCGACAACCCGGATGCGGTCAAGGAAAACATCAAGAAGAAATTTCAGGATGCAAAGCTCCCCCTCGTTGACGAGGTCATCGAGAAGGACGCCAAGTACCGCGAGTGCCTGAAGGAAGTGGAAGCCCTCAAGGCCGCCCGCAACAAGCTGAGCAAGGCCAACGGCCCCCTGTTCGGCCAGCTGAAGAAGTGCGACGACGAGGCCAAGAAGGCAGAGCTGCAGGCCCAGATCGACGCCAACAACGCCGCCGTCAAGGCAGACGCCGACAAGATGGCAGAGCTGGAAGCCGAGGAGGCCAAGCTCTCCGCACGCATTCAGGAGATCATGTACACCATCCCCCAGATGATCGACCCCAGCGTGCCCATCGGCCCGGACGACACCTACAACGTCGAGGCACAGCGCTTCGGTGAGCCTGTCGTGCCCGATTTCCCCATCCCGTACCACACCGAGATCATGGAGAGCTTCGACGGCATCGATATGGACGCCGCAGGCCGCGTGGCCGGCAATGGCTTCTACTACCTGCTGGGCAACATTGCCCGCCTGCACGAGGCTGTTCTGGCCTATGCCCGCGACTTTATGATCGACAAGGGCTTCACCTACGTCATCCCTCCCTTCATGATGCACGGCAACGTGGTGCAGGGCGTCATGTCTTTCCCGGAAATGGACGCTATGATGTACAAAATTGAGGGTGAAGACCTCTACCTCATCGGCACCAGCGAGCACACCATGATCGGCCGCTTCATCGATGAGACTCTGGACGAGGCCACTCTGCCCCTGACCCTGACCTCCTACAGCCCCTGCTTCCGCAAGGAGAAGGGCGCACACGGCATTGAGGAGCGCGGCATCTACCGCATCCACCAGTTCGAGAAGCAGGAGATGATCGTCGTCTGCCGCCCCGAGGAGAGTGCCGACTGGTACGAGAAGCTCTGGAAGAACTCCGTCGAGCTGTTCCGCAATATGGAGATCCCCGTCCGTCAGCTGAACTGCTGCTCTGGCGACCTCGCCGACCTGAAGGTCAAGAGCTGCGACATCGAGGCTTGGAGCCCCCGTCAGCAGAAGTATTTCGAGGTCTGCTCCTGCTCCAATCTGGGCGATGCACAGGCACGCCGCCTGCACATCCGCGTCAAGGGCAAGGACGGCAAGACCTATCTGGCCCACACCCTGAACAACACCTGCGTGGCTCCTCCGCGTATGCTCATCGCATTCCTCGAGAACCATCTGCAGGCCGACGGCAGCGTCACCATCCCCAAGGTGCTGCAGCCCTACATGGGCGGCCTCGAGGTCATGGTTCCCGTCCACAAGAAGTAAACCTGTTTTCCACAGGACTTGCATAAAGCGTTGAAAACTCCCGCCATCCCCGCCGGATGGCGGGAGTTTTTGCGTGCAGGCGAGGAAGAAGAAAAATTTTCGGATTTTTTCGAAAAAGCTGTTGACAAAACGGGGGATGTTGGATATAATAATAAAGCACTGTTCGAGTGCAACAAATAAATATGGCGGTATAGCTCAGTTGGCTAGAGCATTCGGTTCATACCCGAAGTGTCACCGGTTCAAATCCAGTTACCGCTACCACATTACAGAGTTTCGCTAAGATAAGGGGGACGGTCGTCCGCAATAGTGGATGATGGAAGTCGGAGGTTTTAGCGAAGCTCTGTATTTATAAGGCCCGTTGGTCAAGCGGTTAAGACACGGCCCTTTCACGGCTGTAACATGGGTTCGATTCCCGTACGGGTCATAAAAACGCCTTTGCGCATCTGCGCAAGGGCGTTTTTTTGTTAGACCCGTACGGGAATCGAACAGGGCGGCGGCGCGCAGCGCCGTAAGCAATCAGCCCAGTGGGCTGTTGCTTAGCCCGCGGGTCCCACAAGTCAGGAATGTCTACCGTGGTTGCGGCTGCCTGAGCGCAAATGCGCAAGGGCGTTTTTTTATTAGACCCGTACGGGAATCGCAACAATGACGACCGCTGCCAGCGGCAGAAACAGGGAGTCATTGTTGGGGCCGTGGCCAGCAAGACGCAAGTGCCGTCCAAGGCACGAAGCGGATGCTGGGAGCCACAACCCGGTACAGGGCGGCGGCGCGCAGCGCCGTAAGCAATCAGCCCAGTGGGCTGTTGCTTAGCCCGCGGGTCCCACGAGTCAGGAATGTCTACCGTGGTTGCAGCTGCCTGAGCGCAAATGCGCAAGGGCGTTTTTTGTTAGACCCGTACGGGTATCGCAACAATGACGACCGCTGCCAGCGGCAGAAACAGGGAGTCATTGTTGGGGC
>OLNJ01000321.1_pt1 | contig 43715 bp, 38 predicted proteins | sample 1672191 | NCBI WGS metagenome assembly OLNJ01 (sample SAMEA3136657, study PRJEB25190) | human gut metagenome | biome: human gut; feature: human-associated habitat; material: faeces | place: Austria | collected 2013
AAATCATGGACTATAGTCCGGAAATAGATACCAATCTGAAAATTATATGTTTTCCCACATTTCCGGGACACTGTGGATGCATTTTGTTTAATGCAGACGAAATGAAATCTATAAGTGAAGAAAATCATCTGGTCAGGTTGGCTGCAGTTGCTATGAAAAGTAATCCCACTATATAAAGAAATGTTGTTTTACCGCTTATTGTGTTGATTTACCGCAATAAAAATGTCATTTCGTAACAGTTTGATTGTTTCCCTGATATATTCATGCTATATTCTTATTAAATATAGCTCTTGTGATCAATTGAGATTTACAGCAGAGAATATTCAAAATTCTTGTAGGACAAGGGGGAAATAACATGAAAAGAAAAAAAGTAATTGCTTTGATTACTGCTGCATTGACATTTACCATGACTATCTGTGGCAGTTTAACTGCAGCTGCAGCATCAGAATTAACAGCGGAAAGTAAACCAGCCACTCAGTATACGATTGATGCAAACCAGGAAGTTTATGCATTGCTGGATTTCGAGGATACTGCAGAGTTTGAGAATGCTACAAAGGGTCAGATCGCTTCTCCGGATACTTTGGATATTTATGATGAGAACGGAAAGCTTGTATGGAGTCAGACGGCATATGCTTTTCTGGATCAGGATGCTCCGGATACAGCGAATCCCAGTCTTTGGAGAGATACACAGCTGAATCACATTTATGGTCTTTTTGAAGTAACGGATGGAATTTATCAGGTGCGTGGCTATGATATGTCCAATATCACATTCATAAAAGGCGATACAGGATGGATTGTAGTAGATCCATTGATGAGTGTAGAGTGTGCACAAGCGGCTCTTGCCCTGGTGGAAGAGAATCTGGGCACTTTTCCTGTAAAGGCAGTGATCTACAGCCATTCTCATGTTGATCATTTCGGTGGAGTCAAGGGAATTGTTTCGGAAGAAGAGGTACAAGCCGGCAATGTGCAGGTAATTGCACCGGAAGGCTTTGAGAAGCATGCTGTCAGCGAGAATATTTATGCAGGTACTGCTATGGGACGAAGAGCAAGTTATCAGTATGGAACAATGCTTGAGGGTGGTGAAACAGGATCCCTTGCCATTGGTATTGGTATGGGACAGTCCAAGGGTAGAACAAGTTATATTTCTCCTACACTTGAAATCACACAAACTGGTGAGAAGCATACCATTGACGGAGTGGAAATTGAATTTCAGCTTACTCCGGGCACCGAAGCACCGGCAGAGATGAACTTCTGGATTGGATCCAAGAATGCTTTGTGGATGGCTGAAAACTGTACAGGAACACTCCACAATCTGTATACACTCCGTGGAGCCCAGGTGCGTGACGGAAACGCATGGGCAGAGTACATCATGGAATCTCTGGCTCTCTATGGTGATAAGGCAGATGTGGTATTCCAGTCCCATAACTGGCCACATTGGGGAAATGATACCATTCAGGAATATATGACCAATACTGCAGCTGTATATAAGTTTATTAACGACCAGACATTGCTCTACATTAATGAAGGTTATACGGAAACAGAGATTGCCAATATGATCCAGCTTCCGGAGGAACTGGAGAAAGTCTGGTATACCCGTCAGTATTACGGTACAGTTTCTCATAATTCGAAGGCAGTATATGAGAAATATATGGGCTGGTATGACGGTAATCCTGTCCATCTTGCTGAACTTACACCATCGGATTATGCCCAAAAGCTAGTAGAATATTTCGGTGATACAGATGCTGTTCTTGAAAAAGCAAAAGAAGATTTTGCAAAGGGAGAATATCAGTGGGTGGCTCAGATTACCAATACGCTGGTTTTTGCTGATCCGGAAAATACGGATGCACGTTATCTGTGTGCGGATGCATTGGAGCAATTGGGATATCAGGCAGAATCAGGTCCATGGCGCAGTGCTTACCTTTGTGCTGCACAGGAACTGCGAAATGGTACAAATACCGATGATGCAACGCGAAGTAGCGGTAACGGTGATGTTTTCTTACATATGACACCGGATATGATTCTGGATTATCTGGGAATTTTTGTAGATACGACGAAGATTCCAGATCTGACCTTTACAGCAAATATTATATTGCCAGAAGGTAATTATGTACTCCGCGTAAAAAATGGCGTACTTCTTTATCAGAAGGATGCACAGGATCCGGATGCAGATGTGACGTGGAATACCAAACGTGCCGGACTGTTGGCTGTTGTTCAGAAAAACGCTGAGAATGTTGCTGCTTTGATCGAACAGGAAGGTGATGAGACCTGCCTGACACGATTGATGGATGCGGTTACTGTCACGTCAGAGTATAAATATTTTAATATTATTGAACCATAAAGTTTGGGTGTCGGAATGTTCCGTTGATGTTATCCTGTCTAAGGATGCCCTGGAGACCTGGACAGCACCGACCATTACAGAAATTGATCCATCAAAGGCGAATTAAGTATTTTCCGCCATAAAAATAGGAAACGAAAAAAAAGCCCCCTGCTTATGGGGGCTTTTAAAATCATATACATAAAAAAGCGCAGAACAAATAAATACTTGTTCTGCGCTCTGTCATCTTAACCTGAAAGGCGTCTCTTCCAGTTTCGTCATTCGATATCTTGAATTGCCTTCATACTAACATAAAATACCAAAAACGTCAATGGAAAATATAGACTTTTATTAAAAAGTGACTAAAAAATTTGAAACATATTTTCTTTATATTGGACAAAATTAATAGTATAATGTTATAAAAAAAGAATAGATTTTGACATATACGTTATTCTGGATTTGTCAGAAATTATCTTATATAATACAATCATTATAAAGGAGACCATGAAAGGGAGGAAAAAGAATGGCTAAATATGTAATGGCTCTGGATGCAGGAACAACAAGTAACAGATGCATCCTGTTTAATGAAAAGGGAGAATTGTGCAGCGTTGCACAGAGGGAATTCACACAGTATTTTCCAAAACCAGGATGGGTTGAACATGATGCGGATGAGATTTGGGCAAGTATGCTTGGTGTAGCTGTTGAAGCAATGAACATGATCGGGGCAGCCGCTGAAGATATTGCTGCAATCGGTATTACGAATCAGAGGGAAACTACGATTGTATGGGATAAAGAGACCGGTGAACCAATTTATCATGCCATCGTGTGGCAGTGCCGCAGAACTTCTGAATATTGTGACAGCCTGAAGGAAAAAGGACTCATTGATAAATTCAGAGAAAAAACAGGTCTTGTTATTGATGCCTACTTCTCAGGAACAAAGGTAAAATGGCTCCTGGACAATGTGCCGGGTGCGAGAGAACGGGCGCAGAAAGGGGAATTACTATTTGGTACAGTTGAGACCTGGCTGATCTGGAAACTGACAAAAGGTGCAGTTCATGTAACAGATTATTCTAATGCTTCCCGCACGATGCTGTTCAACATCAACACACTGGAATGGGATGAGGAGATCCTTGCAGAGCTGGATATCCCCAAATGTATGCTGCCTGAACCAAAACCTTCAAGCTGTGTATACGGAGAGGCAGATATATCTTACCTTGGCGGACCTATCCCAATTGCAGGTGCTGCCGGAGATCAGCAGGCTGCTTTATTCGGACAGACCTGTTTCAATGCAGGAGAAGCAAAAAATACATATGGAACAGGCTGTTTTCTTCTTATGAATACCGGTGAGAAACCAATCTTTTCAAAAAATGGTCTGGTAACAACTATTGCATGGGGACTGGACGGAAAAGTAAATTATGCGCTGGAAGGCTCTATCTTTGTAGCAGGTGCTGCGATCCAGTGGCTGAGAGATGAACTTCGTATTATTGAGTCCGCAGCAGATTCAGAATACATGGCAAAGAAAGTAAAAGATACAAACGGATGTTATGTGGTACCTGCATTTACCGGACTTGGCGCACCGCACTGGGATCAGTATGCAAGAGGAACTATTGTAGGAATCACACGTGGAGTTAACAAATATCATATTATCCGTGCAACCCTGGAATCTCTTGCTTATCAGGTAAATGATGTACTGGAAGCAATGAAAGCAGACTCAGGGATTGATCTGGCAGCACTTAAGGTTGACGGAGGAGCAAGCGCAAATGATTTCCTGATGCAGACACAGTCTGATATTATCAATGCACCGGTTAACCGCCCTCAATGTGTGGAGACAACAGCAATGGGTGCTGCTTATCTTGCAGGTCTGGCAGTGGGATACTGGACAAGTAAAGAAGATGTTGTTAAAAACTGGGCAATTGACCAAACGTTTGAGCCGCAGATTTCTGATGAAGAAAGAGAAAAACGTATCAAGGGCTGGAACAAGGCTGTCAAATACGCTTATGGATGGGCAAAAGAGGATTAGTGATTAAGGAGTGATCTGGGAATGTATGATGTAATAATTATCGGAGCCGGAGTTTCAGGTGCGGCAACAGCAAGAGAGCTGTCACGGTACAAAATAAAAGCCTGTGTAATTGAAAAAGAAGAGGATGTATGTTGCGGCACTTCCAAGGCAAATAGTGCTCTTGTCCATGCCGGCTATGATGCTGCTGAAGGATCACTGAAGGCAAAACTGAATGTCAGGGGAAATCAGATGATGGAACAGCTTTCCCGGGATCTGGATTTTCCGTTTAAAAAAAATGGTTCTCTGGTTGTATGTCTGCATGAAGAAGATATGCCAAATCTTCAGGCACTGTATAACAGAGGCATTGCAAATGGAGTTAAGGAGTTAAGGATTCTTAACCGTGAGGAACTGAAGGAAATGGAGCCGAATATTTCCGATCAGGCTTACGCTGCGCTTTATGCACCTACAGCCGGTATTGTATGTCCTTTTGGTATGAATATGGCAATGGCAGAGAATGCAAATGCCAATGGTGTGGAATTTAAATTTGATACAGAAGTTACGGATCTTAAACCAATAGATAAGGGCTGGGAGGTCCATACAGATCATGGAGTTTTCCAGACAAGATACGTGGTAAATGCAGCCGGTGTTTATGCAGACAGATTCCATAATATGGTAAGTGAGGAGAAGATCCATATCACACCCCGGCGTGGAGATTACTGTCTGCTTGATAAGAGCGCAGGAAACCATGTAAGTAAAACTATCTTTGCACTTCCGGGAAAATACGGAAAAGGGATCCTAGTGGCACCCACAGTCCACGGAAATCTGCTCCTTGGTCCAACCGCAATTGATATTGATGATAAAGAGGGAACCAACACCACCAGAGAAGGTCTGGACCAGGTGATCGCTAAAGCAGAAATGAATGTAAAAAATATTCCGCTCCGTCAGGTTATCACTTCATTTGCCGGACTTCGTGCACATGAGGATGGAAATGAGTTTCTGATTGGTGAAGTGGAAGATGCAAAAGGTTTCATCGACTGTGCAGGTATCGAATCACCGGGACTTACCAGTGCACCGGCCATCGGGGAAATGATAGCACAGATTCTAAAGGAAAAAATGAACCTGGAAGAAAAGGAAGATTTCATCGCAACAAGAAAAGGGATTCTTGATCCCAATACCCTTAGCAAGGAAGAAAGAATCGCCCTGATCAGAGAAAAACCAGAGTATGGAAATATTATCTGCCGTTGCGAGATGGTAACAGAAGGTGAGATCATGGATGCCATCAACAGACCTCTGGGAGCAAAATCACTGGATGGAGTAAAACGCAGAACAAGAGCCGGTATGGGACGCTGTCAGGCTGGCTTCTGTTCCCCGAGAACAATGGAGATCCTGGCAAGAGAACGACATGTGAGCATGTTTGATATTACGAAATCCGGTGGAAATTCCAGAATTGTTACAGATAATAATAAGGATTCGTTATAAAAGGGAGGCATTGAATCATGAAAGCTTATGATATTGTTATCATCGGAGGAGGACCGGCAGGACTTGCAGCTGCGATCTCTGCCAAGAAAAGCGGCGTTGACAGTATCCTGATCCTTGAAAGAGACCGGGAGCTTGGCGGGATTCTGAATCAGTGTATCCATAATGGATTCGGACTTCATACATTCAAAGAAGAACTGACCGGACCAGAATATGCAGAACGCTTTATTGGACAGGTAAAAAAACTGGACATTGAATATAAATTAAACACAATGGTTATGGATATCAGCTCTCAGAAGATAGTCACTGCAATGAACCGTGAAGAAGGACTTTTTGAGATCCGGGCAAAAGCAGTTGTTCTGGCAATGGGATGCCGCGAACGTTCCAGAGGAGCACTGAATATCCCGGGCTATCGCCCTGCAGGTATTTTCTCAGCAGGTACAGCACAGAGACTGGTAAATATTGAAGGCTATATGCCGGGAAGAGAAGTTGTGATCCTTGGTTCCGGAGATATTGGTCTGATCATGGCAAGACGAATGACACTGGAAGGTGCAAAGGTTAAAGTAGTTGCAGAATTGATGCCTTATTCCGGCGGACTGAAACGAAATATTGTTCAGTGCCTGTATGATTACGGAATCCCGCTGAAGCTCAGCCATACAGTTGTTGATATTAAGGGAAAAGAACGGCTGGAAGGTGTTACACTGGCACAGGTAGACGATCATGGAAAGCCAATCCCCGGAACTGAGGAAGAATACAGCTGTGATACTCTTCTCCTTTCCGTAGGTTTAATTCCGGAAAATGAGCTCTCAAGAGGCATGGGTGTGGATATGAATCCTGTTACATCAGGACCTAAAGTAAACGAAAGCCTTGAGACAAATATTGAAGGTGTATTTGCATGTGGAAATGTATTGCACGTACATGACCTGGTTGACTTTGTATCTGAAGAAGCCGGAACTGCAGGAAGAAATGCTGCTGAATATGTGAAACTGGGAAGTGAAAGAAGCTCAGAGGGAAAAGAGATCAGGATAAATCCGGTTGAAGGTGTCAGATACACAGTTCCGGGAACCATCCATACAGATCGTATGGATGAGAATCTGACCGTGCGCTTCCGTGTGGGCGGTGTTTATACAAACTGCTACATCAATGCATATTTTGATGACGAAAGAGTGATCCACAAAAAACGTCCGGTTGTTGCAGCAGGAGAAATGGAAGAGATTAAGCTGACAAAAGAGCAGCTTCTGAAATATCCTGATCTTCAGACCATCACAGTTAAGATTGAGGAGGCGTAAACTATGGAAGAGAGAAAACTGACATGTATCGGCTGTCCCATGGGCTGTCCTCTTACTGTTGTGATGAATGGCAAAGAGGTGGTAAGTGTCACTGGAAATACCTGTAAGCGCGGTGATGTATATGCCAGAAAAGAAGTGACTGACCCTACAAGAATCGTGACCTCTACTGTACGTGTATCAGGGGGCAGCATTCATATGGTATCAGTAAAAACAAAAGAGGATATTCCAAAAGATAAGATCTTTGAATGTGTAAGAGCCCTGAAAGGCATTCAAGTCCCGGCACCTGTTCATATTGGAGATATCATCCTTAAAATGTGGCGGATACCGGTGTGGATATTGTTGCAACCAAAAATGTAGAATGACATATAAATACCCCGGAATTTCTTTTTGAAATTCCGGGGTGTTTAAATAATAATTATTTTTTATGTGTGACAGGAGGAAGATCGCAGTAATAAGCGATTCCCAGCGGAGTAACCAGAAGCGGATGAACCGGACGATAAACAGGTAGTCCCAGCTTTTTCTCAAATACAGCCGTGAAATCCCTGAAGCTGGCGGAACCTCCGGCAACATATACAGCGGGAACCTGGTAACCATTGAGAAATTTCTGAGTGATGGTAGCCATTTTTTCTACAGTAGCTTTGATCACAGGGAAAATTTCATCTTCCTTTGAAGGATCTGTTTTTAAAATTTCAGCTTCTTCGTAGGGAATATTGTAATGTCCTGCCACTGTCATTGTCATGTGACTGCCGCCAGTAGCCTCATCGTCTGTATAGATTACTTTGCCATCTTTGAGAATACTGATTCCTGTGGTGCCGCCGCCTACATCAACTACAGCACCATCTGTGATCTTAAGTACAGCCGCTGCAGCGGTTGGTTCATCTACGATATTCGTAACCTCAAAGCCAGCGCCCTCCAGCACATACTGGATGCTTTTGGTACTTCCCTGAGAGACTCCGGGTGGAATGGCTGCTGCCGCATAAGGAAGCTCAGTCTTTAATTTCTCTTCAAGTTCAGCTTTCAGTTTTGTGACAAGCTGAACAGATTCATAAAAATTAACGATCACACCGTCACGGATTGCGCGGGAAGGTGCAGATATGCCGGCAATGGGACGATTGGTATTGTCTACAACTGCCAGAACAGTGTTGGCAGTACCAAGATCCACGCCTACTTTTAGTCGGCCTTTGAAATTTTTACATTCACCGGTGCGTACAAGCTCAGCGAAATTTGATAAAGTCCTGTTTTTTAATTCCATTGTATACTCCTGATATTTTATCAATTTTTCAAACACGTTCTAGTTTTAGTCTGCGGATTGCTTCGCAGAATTACTTTTACCATAGTTTTCATTATAAAAGATATATTATAAAAAAGCAATAAAATACAATATCAATATGCAGGCTTTTATGTAAGGTTTGCCAAAGAAAAATATCTGCTTTTATGAATTATAAATGGGCTGTGTTAATGTAAAAGTCCGGGTTGGAAAAAGAACAAAAATAAATTATAATGACTTTTATACTTAAATGTGAGAAAGCAGGAACAACATGAGTGAATATATAACAACCTATACAGGAAATCATTTTAAACCAACCAATCCGGATCCGGGGCTGATCCGGATTGAGGATATTGCACATGCTCTTTCATTGATCTGCAGGGGAAATGGTCATGTAAAGACTTTCTGGTCAGTGGGAGAACATTGTATCTGCTGTGCAAAAGAGGCTGCTGCCAGAGGCTTGTCTGACCGTATGGTTCTGGCCTGTCTGCTTCATGACGCCAGTGAATGCTATATGTCGGATGGTACCTTCACCGTTTAAAAAAGAGCTGCCTGAGTATCAGATATGGGAGGAACAGCTGCTCTGTATGATTTATAAGAAGTTTTTGGGTTCTGAGCTGACAAAGGAAGAGCAGACCCGGCTGGACGAAATCGATCATGCACTGCTCTGGTATGATCTGGAAATCCTTCTGGGAGAAAAACAGCAGACAGAGGCACCAGGGCTTCATATTGACCTGACTTATGAGGTACGTCCCTTTGAAGAGGTGGAAAGAGAATATTTGGATATTTTTACCAGAACATATAAATGAAGAACGTGATATCTTTTATTTTCTTTCTGCAATATTTTGTGTTAGAATAGGAAAAGAATTTTTACATTGTCTGACAAAAAGTGTCAGGGAATGAGTGTACAATGAATATATCAGAAAGGAATCATATATTATGGAACAGGGAACAATTTTTAAATTTCATAATGATCTGGATACAGATCAGATCATTGCTTCACAGTATCTGTTGCTTCCAAATCTGGATGAGATGAAAGGACATACCTTTGAATCTTTGGATCCGGATTTTGCAAAGAAGGTAAAGCCTGGAGATTTTGTGGTTGGCGGAGAGAATTTTGGCTGTGGTTCCTCCAGAGAGCAGGCGCCTGGTGTGCTGAAGGCTTTGGGTGTACAGGCTGTTATTGCCAAATCTTTTGCCAGGATTTTTTTCAGAAATGCCATTAATATCGGACTTCCGGCAATTGTCTGTAAAGATCTCCCGGATGAAGTTCAGACAGGGGACAAAATGGTGCTCCATATGTCTGAGGGAACAGCAGAAGCGAAGGGCAAAATATATTCCTGTACCAAATTGCCGGAATATATGCAGGGAATCTTAAATCAGGGTGGTCTGATCGCCTCTCTGAACCGAGAGGAGGAAAAATAAGATGGGAATGACAATTGCAGAGAAAATCATTGCTGCAGCTGCGGGAGTAGACAGTGTAAAACCGGGAGATATCCATACGGTAAAGCTGGACCGCCTGATGAGCAATGACGGAACTACACATCTGACAGTGGATATGTACAACAATAAATTAAAAAATCCTCATATTGCAGATGCAAAAAAGCTGGTATTTATTGTAGACCACAATGTACCTTCTGACAGCCCGAAAACTGCCGCATCCCAGAAAAAAATGAGGGATTTTGCAAGGGAAAATCATATTGATTTCTGGGAAGGCAAGGGAGTGTGCCACCAGGTTATGATCGAGAATTATGTACGTCCCGGTGAGCTGATCTTTGGTGCAGACAGTCATACCTGCTCTTATGGTGCACTGGGTGCTTTTGGCACAGGTGTTGGATGTACAGATTTCCTCTATGGTATGGTGACAGGAACCTCCTGGGTACTGGTACCGGAATCTGTGAAGTTTAATCTTGTGGGAAAATTACCGGAGGGTGTTTATGCCAGAGATCTGATCCTTACCATTATCGGTGAAATCGGGGCAAACGGATGTAATTATCAGGCTATGGAGTTTACCGGTGAAGGTGCAAAGACATTAAGCATCAGTGACCGAATGGCTCTCTGCAACATGGCAGTAGAAGCCGGTGCAAAGACCGGTATTTTTGAGGCCGATGAGAAGGCAATGGAATACCTGAAAGAGCATGGTCGTGAGCCAAAGGCTGTATTTCACAGTGATCCGGACGCAGTTTATGCCAGAGAATATACCTTTGATCTGTCCAAGGTGCGCCCGGTAGTGGCAAAGCCTGATTTTGTGGATAATGTAGTTCCTGCAGAGGAAACCTGTGGAATTCCGATTAATGAAGCCTTTCTTGGTTCCTGCAATAATGGACGTATTGAAGATCTCAGAGTAGGTGCTGAGATTATTAAAGGTAAAAAGGTTGCTGAGGGTGTTCGTTTCCTGGTGGTACCTGCAAGCCAGACCATTTACAGACAGGCACTGAAGGAAGGACTGCTGGATATCTTTATGGATGCAGGAGCAATTGTTATGAACCCGAATTGTAGTGTTTGCTGGGGAAGCTGTCAGGGTGTTATCGGTGAAAACGAGGTGCTGATCAGTACAGGAACACGTAACTTCAAAGGCCGTGCAGGACATCCAAGCTCTAAGGTATATCTGGGATCAGCAGCAACTGTTACAGCATCTGCCATTGCAGGTAAAATTGCTCTGGCCAGTGAAGTTAAGTAGTATTCATAAACGAGGTAAATATTATGGAAAAATTCACAGGAAAGGTGTGGGTACTTGGAGATGATATTGATACAGATATCATTATTCCTACTGAGTATCTGGCACTGAAAACGATAGATGATATGAAGCAGTATGGATTCAGCCCTCTCCGTCCGGAGCTGGCTGGACAGATCCGTAAGGGTGACATTATTGTTGCAGGCAAAAATTTTGGCTGCGGTTCCTCCAGAGAGCAGGCACCGGAGATTATCAAGGCACTGGGGATCCAGTGCGTGATCGCAAAATCCTTTGCCCGGATCTTTTTCCGCAACTCAATTAATAACGGACTTCTACTGATTGAGCAGCCAACCCTCTATGATGAGATCAAGGAGGGGGATGAGGTAACTGTAGTGCTGAATGAGCATGTAGATTACAATGGCAAACAGTACCCAATTGCTTCTCTGCCGGAGAATCTCATGGATATTATCCGGGCAGGCGGTCTGGTAAAGGCTATGCGTAAGCTGAATGGTCTGGATTAAGAGGAAGGGAGAAGCAAATGGGCGAGACAGTTATTGAGAAGATTATCAGAAATAATGTGGGAAAAGCGGTAAAACCGGGAGATATTGTGACTGTAAATGTGGATAGAGTGATGATCCACGATATTTTCATTCCTTTTGTTGCAGAAAAGTTCAAAGAGATGGGATTTACAAAGCTCTGGGATCCGGATAAAGTTGTGCTGATCTATGATCATCTGGTTCCGGCCAGTCAGCTGGACGATACCAGACATTTCCATGTGGGAGATGAGTTTGCAAAGAAATTTGGAATGAAAAATGTACATAGAAGTGACGGAATCTGTCATCAGCTGATGACGGAAGCTGGTTATGTGAAGCCCGGAAACGTGGTATTTGGTACAGACAGCCATACTACTACCTATGGCTGTGTGGGTGCTTTTTCCTCAGGTATTGGATATACAGAGATGGCAAGTATCCTGGGAACCGGCACCATGTGGATCCGGGTGCCTGAGACCATTAAGATTGTGATCGATGGAGAACTTCCGGAAAATGTAATGTCCAAGGATGTGATCCTGCGGATCATCGGTGACCTTACAGCAGCAGGTGCAACTTACCGATCACTGGAATTTACCGGAAGTACAGTGAAGAATATGTCTGTGGCAAGTCGTATGACAATGTCAAATATGGCAATAGAGGCAGGAGCCAAATGTGCGTTGTTTACACCGGATGAGAAAACAGCAGAGTACTGTGGAATTGAACTGGATGATTTTCAGAAGAGCCTGTCAGGAGATGAGGATGCGGTATATATGAAGACTCTGACCTATCGTGCCGAAGATTTTGTACCGGTTATGGCATGTCCTTCCCAGGTAGATAAGATCCGCCCTGTAGAGGAACTGGAGGGCACAGAGATTGATCAGGTATTTATCGGTTCCTGTACCAACGGACGTCTGGAGGATCTTCAGGCAGCAGCTGAGGTTCTGAAGGGAAAGAAAGTGGCAGATTATGTGAAGCTGATCGTCACACCTGCCAGCCGCAAGATTTACAGACAGGCAGCAGATATGGGAATCTTGGATATTCTGGCTGAGGCGGGAGCTATGATTACACATCCCGGTTGTGGACTGTGCTGCGGACGTGCAGGGGGTATCCTCACAGATGGAGAGCGTGTGGTAGCCACCAATAACCGTAACTTCCTGGGACGAATGGGAACATCAAAAGTTCAGATCTATCTGGCATCTCCCAGAACAGCAGCTTCCTGTGCTGTAGCTGGAAAGATTGTGAATCCGGTTATGGGAGAATAAACGGAGACAGATCATTGAGTAAATAATAAGGAGTACCTCAGATACAAGGAACAGTACATTATTGTACCGGTTTGTATCGGAGGTGCTTTTTTGTTTGAGCTAAGTTCAATATGATGATGCTGGCTTTGTTGATGAATTTAGAAATATATAAGATGAAATTGAACAAAAAAATAAGACTATAAAATACAAAAATAAATGTTGAATTTTTGAAAATGAGATGATATACTGAGTTCAATTACATGAGTTGAGAATATATAAAGTTCAAAACAATGCTTATTGAACTTTGACATTATTGTAATGTAACTATTCAGCAGATAGTATTTTATGGGTAATAGAAGAACTGCTACATTTAATCAAATCAAGTAGCGAAGCGGATGATTTTATCCGCCGGACTTTTTCGAAAGGAAAGGGAGAAAAATATGGCGAATCATACATTTGCAGAAAGGCTGAAAGAGGCTTTAAATAATAAACAGATGAAACAGGTAGATCTGGTGCGCTGTGCTCAGGAGCAGGGCGTGAAGCTTGGAAAAAGTCATGTAAGTCAATATCTCAGTGGCAAGACGATTCCCAGAGCAGAAATCCTGCATTTTATTTCCGGGGTACTGGATGTAACAGAAGAATGGTTGATGGGAAATGGAGATGCAGAGAAACTAATGGATCCGGAAGTGATGACACCGGAAGCTGAAAAGCATCCGGAAGACCTTGATGGAAGCAGTGAAAAAGGAGCTGAAGGCATGGAGCAGACAGTTGAGGAGGGACGAAAAGTGCGCGAGTTTAAAAAATCATCAAAGCTTGATAATGTATTGTATGATGTGAGAGGACCGGTAGTAGAGGAAGCAAGTCGTATGGAAGCTGCCGGAACACAGGTGTTGAAGCTGAATATCGGAAACCCTGCACCTTTTGGCTTCCGCACACCGGATGAGGTTATTTATGATATGCGTGACCAGCTGACAGACTGTGAGGGATATTCCGCATCCAAAGGACTTTTTTCAGCCAGAAAAGCGATCATGCAGTATGCACAGCTGAAGAAAATCCCAAATGTCAGTGTGGAGGATATTTATACAGGAAATGGTGTCAGTGAACTGATCAATCTGTGTATGTCTGCATTGCTGGATAATGGAGATGAAATCCTGATCCCTTCTCCTGATTATCCACTTTGGACTGCCTGTGCAACTCTGGCAGGAGGTAAGGCAGTTCATTATATCTGTGACGAGAAATCTGAGTGGTATCCGGATATGGATGATATCCGCAAAAAGATTACAAGCAGAACAAAGGCAATCGTGCTGATCAATCCTAATAATCCTACGGGTGCATTATATCCGAGAGAGGTGCTGCAGGAAATTGTGAATATTGCCAGAGAGCATCAGCTGATCATTTTTTCTGATGAAATTTATGACCGCCTGGTTATGGATGGACAGGAGCATGTTTCTATTGCATCCTTGGCACCGGATCTGTTCTGTGTAACCTTCAGTGGTTTATCCAAATCCCATATGATCGCAGGATTCAGAATTGGCTGGATGATTTTAAGTGGAAATAAGCGTATTGCAGCAGATTATATTGAGGGCCTGAAGATGCTTTCCAATATGAGACTTTGTTCTAATGTGCCGGCACAGTCTATTGTACAGACTGCTCTGGGTGGTCATCAGAGTGTAAATGATTATATTGTTCCGGGCGGACGTATTTATGAGCAGAGAGAATATATTTACAATGCACTGACAGATATTCCGGGAATTACAGCTGTGAAGCCTAAGGCTGCATTTTATATGTTCCCGAAGATTGATGTGAAAAAGTTCGGTATTGTCAGTGACGAGAAATTTGCTTTGGATCTTTTACGGGAAAAGAAGATCCTGTTGGTTCATGGAGGTGGATTCAACTGGGGACAGCCGGATCATTTCCGTGTAGTTTACCTGCCGCGAATTGAAGTGCTGAAAGAGGCAGCAGGTAAATTAAAGGATTTCCTGAGTACTTACCATCAGTCCCTTTGATAGAAAGGTCTGTTTATGACACAAGGTACAAAATGTTTCACGTGAAACATTTTGTACCTTTTTTGGAAGGAGATTTTATAAATTTATAGAATTTTAAGTAGTAGTTTCAGCTGTAATGTGTTAAACTGTAAACAGTTATGAATTTTCTGGAGGTGAAACTGATAATGGAAAACGAGGAGAAAAACCAGGAAGAACAACAGCCTGCACAATCTGTGTGGAAGGAGATCTGGGATTATGCAAAGATTATTCTTGTTGTCTTTGTAATCGCATTTCTGCTGGGACATTTCGTGTATATTAATGCAAGAGTGCCGTCAGGTTCCATGGAACAGACCATTATGACAGGTGACAGAGTATTTGGAAACCGGCTGGCATATAAGAATAAGGAGCCGGAGAGATTTGATATTGTGATTTTTAAATATCCGGATGATCCTTCACAGCTTTTTGTAAAAAGAGTGATCGGGCTCCCAGGTGAGACTGTTAATATCGTAGATGGTAAAGTGTATATTAACGATTCTGAAGAGCCGCTGGATGACAGCTTTTGTCCGGAAACACCGGAAGGCAGCTTTGGACCCTATACAGTGCCTGAGGATTGCTATTTTATGTTAGGGGACAATCGTAATCACAGTATGGATTCCAGATACTGGACAAATACTTTTGTGGAAAAGGATGCCATTGAGGCACAGGTGGCTGTGAGATATTGGCCTCTGAATAAGATGGGAACTGTGAAATAAGGATAAGTGTAAAAATTATAGTGATATGAGTAATATTAAGAGAACTGCCGAAAGAGAAAATCTGTCGGCAGTTTTTTTCTGTGAATTTTTTCACAGTAAGATAGTATATATGGAGGAGAAAATAAGAGAAGGATGCGGATCTGATCAGGGAAAGAGCCAAAATGCAGTCAGAAGCAGGAGCCACATTTTTGGATGTATGTGCATCGGTAGAAGAAGATGTGGAAGTAGAAACTTTGAAATGGATGATTGACCTGGTACAGGAGGTATCAGATACACCAATCTGTATCGACAGTCCAAGTGCCAGATCCTGTGTGGCAGCAATTCCTTTTTGTAAAAGGCCGGTATGGACAGTGCGATTGTAGATCCGACTAACAAAAATATGATCGGTATGATTTATGCTACAGATGCACTGCTGGAGCAGGCTGTATATCTTCTTGACTATGCAGAACGTAACTGGAGTGATGTAAAAGGAACCTTTGTGGAATCCCTGGGGAGATAGAAATACGGTGATTCCTCGAAGTTGAACATCAATTTGTTCTTCGAATTCTGCTGTGCTGGTTTTGATGACATAACTGGAAAATACCATAGTTAGTATGATAAATAGTATTAGCATAATGAAAATGCTGCGCAATAAAATTCTCTTTTGAAATTGATATTTCTTCAAGTCCTCACCCCTCTGTGATTCTTAAAAGCCCCAGGGCTGTGTTTCTGTTTTTACTGTTTTTTCGCTTTCAATTGCCTGCTCAAGCATAAAAGATAAATAAGTATCCTGAAGTGCTTCGCGTAATGAATAAAATTCTGTTCCGTTTTCTGTGAAGTTTTTCATACATGCAAGGCAAGACGCTACGGCAATTTCATCATCGTTCATTCTTGCGGGATAAAAAGGATTTTGATAAACTTGTTTATCTAAAAATAGAATTCCCTTATGTGCCCATTCGCTATTATTATTTATGCCTACGTCTACTCTTTGGAGAGATTGTTCTATTGGTTGATTGGAGGCATTTAGAAATCTTACAGTATTGTCATTAATTTCACCTCGAACACCACGAACATTCCAACGTCGTGTACGAATTTGTGAAAAATACTGTTCACCTTCAAAATCTAAAAAGGCGTTTTTTCCATTTTCAAATTGCATAAAAGCCCAGTCTCTGTCTTCCTGAATAATGGTTCCACTTTCATCAAAACCATTTCGACCATTGGTAGCAGTTACTTCTGACCAGAATTTTTTTCCCTGAATGATACAATTTTCGTATTTAATACCGAGAAATTTTCGGAATATGCTAACTGCATGATATCCGTGAAGTGCAGATAACATAACGCTGGAGGTTGTGCCTAAATAACCCTGCTTGATAATATCTAATATACTTGCGTAATAAGGCTGGAGGAAATATTGTTCTACGATTTGTACACGACCATTATATTTTTGGGACAATGTCCATAATTCATTTAATTCTGCGACATTTTTTCCAGGAGGTGTTTCGCAGAGTACAGGAATTCCTTTTTCCATTAATTGTACGAGATAATCCTTTGCAATTTCCCGTGGAACGCAGAGGACTGCAAAATCTGGCTTTTGAGAAAGTGCTTCGTCTAAATCAACGGTAGTAAAAATATGTTCCTTTAATGCAACTTCTTTTGCACGAGCCTCTGTACGTAATACACCGGCACATATTGAAAACTGTTCTGGTAAAAGTTTTGCAATCCGGTAATAAAAATCGGCTCTCCAACCATATCCAATAACCATATAATTTGCTTTCATCTGTTTTCACCTTATCCTTTCACAGCACCGGCTGTCATACCGGCAATAATATGTTTTTGAAGAATTATAAAAAAGATTAACATTGGCAATACGACCAGCATCAATGCAGCAAACACATATTGCCAGTCTCTGTTGTAGCGTCCAAAAAAGCTGTAAATTACCATGGAGATAGTTGATTTTTTGCAGATCCCAAATAGAATAACGGAATCATAAAATTGTTCCATACATCAATAGCGGTAATTACAACGTTAGTTACCATGATTGGTTTTAAAATTGGAAATAATATCTTAATAGTCATTTTCCAAAAATTACAACCGTCCATTATGGATGCTTCATCGATCTCTCGTGGTACTCCCTTTACAAAGCTACAGAATGTCATAACAGTAAAAGGAATCCGCAATGAAATAAAGATACAGATTACAGAGAAAAAAGTACCATATATATGTAAATATTGCAACAAAAAGAAAATAGATGCAATCTGTAAGGTCAATGTAAGACCAAAGATAAAATAATAAATTTCCTGCGATAATTTGTCATTTCGTCTGGAAATGACAATGCCGGCTATTGCTCCCAAAAAAACGGAAATCACCGTTACGGGAATAGTAATAATAATACTGTTAAGATATCCCAGCCATATTTTTCCAGATTCCAATACATGAGTATAATTGGAGAAAAGCCATTTTGATGGCAAGGCAAGGTCAAATCTTGCTGCTTCTGCCTGGGTTTTGAATGTATACTTTATACATTCAAGAAATGTTATACTGTAGGCATCAGTTTTTTGCAGGAGGTGTAACATGAAGCTGGAGAGAGACAACATTCTGCTGGATAAAAATTTTCCTTTTCAGATTGCAGAGGTGAGGTTGACACCGGAGAACAGCAGGCCGGGGATCTGGCATTGGCACAGTTATTTTGAGATTACCTGTGTGTTGGAGGAATGACCTCCGGTGCAGTGAAAGAATAAAAAAGAATAGAATATCAGTAAATCTGTGGTAGAATAATACTGTAGTCTGAAGGTAATCTGTACTTGTGGCTGCAGTATTATTTTTGTTACATTTTAGGAGGGTTTTATATTATGGAAAGACATGCGTTTGCCATGAAAGTGAAGGATGGTCAGATGAATACATATCGCCGGAAGCTTGGGGAAATCTGGCCGGAGCTTACCGGTTTTCTGGACAGAAACCAGATTAAAAATTTCAGTATCTGGAATGCAGACCAGCTGATCTTTGGGTATTATGAGAAAGCAGACGGTGCTGTGCTCAATGCAGAAGAGAAGTCAGTAAAGGACAGACTGACAGGGGAAATCCAGGATACTTTTCAGTGGATTTCTACTCCGGGAGAGGATATGCGTCTGATGTATCATAACTTTGGAGTTGTCAGGGAAAACAAGGAGCTGATCCGTCACAGGATGTTTATGACAAAGCTGAAGGATGGCTGCGAAGAAGAATATAAGGCGAGACATGACGGACTGATCGCACAGAGAGGGGATACTGTGGATCCGGGCCCGGACAGCAATTTCAGTATCTGGAGTGCAGGTGGATATATCTTTGGATATGATGAAATTGACACGACTATGGAGCGAGATGAGACATCGGAGGAGCATGAGGCAACTGTAGCCTGGGAAACCAGACAGCTGGGGATCATGGACTGGATCACCAATGATGTAGACTGGATGACAGGAGAATGCCATCCTGCAAGCAGAAGGCTGGCATGGCACAATTAATAGTTTGTTCTCACAGACTTGCTTTATCACTTTAAATCGTGTATAATCTGAATTACGAATAAAATGCGGAAAGGAATACAGATTATGTCAAAACATATTACAGGACACACAGGATTATTATGTTTACTTGGAAGCCCGGTTGCGCACAGTGTTTCTCCGGAAATGCACAATGAGGCATGCGACCAGCTGGGACTTGATTATACATATCTTGCATTTGACGTGCCGGAGGAAAAAATGCCGGAGGCAGTCCAGGGACTGAGGACTATGGGTGTCAGAGGCTGGAATATTACCATGCCGGGCAAGAATATTATGTGTAAGCTGGCAGATAAGGTTTCTCCTGCATCAGAGATTTCCGGAGCATGTAATACTATTGTAAATGATAATGGTGTATTGACTGCATACACTACAGACGGTGTAGGATTTATGCGGGCAGTTGCTGAGAATGGTGTGGATATTATCGGAAAGAAAATGACACTTCTGGGAGCCGGCGGTGCTGCCACTGCCATTTTGGTACAGGCTGCACTGGATGGAGTTGCAGAGATCAATGTATTTAATGTGAGGGATGGATTTTTCTCAAGAGCAGAGGAGATCGTTGCCAAATTAAATGAGCGTACAAAATGTAAAGTAACACTTCACGATTATGAAGATCCGGAGGTTCTCCGTGCGTCTATCGCAGACAGCGCAATCCTGGTAAACGGTACTTCCGTGGGAATGGCACCGAACACAGACAGGACTATCATTACAGACACTTCCATGTTCCACAAGGATCTCTTTGTATTTGATGTAATCTATAATCCTAAAGAAACCAGATTACTCCGTGAAGCAAAAGAGGCAGGCTGCAGAACCGGCAATGGTATGTATATGCTTCTGTATCAGGGAGCTGCTTCCTTTAAGCTTTGGACCGGAGAGGATATGCCGGTAGAAATTATAAAGGAAAAGTATTTTTCTTAAGGCTATGAGAATAGATAAAAAGCGTCCATGAGGGCGCTTTTTATATGATACCGGTGAAAGGGGAGCCAGTGCCATAATATGTCACAGATTAAACACAATTTTCCCACACATTCAACACAAATCATCCCTATACTTAGAACCATCAAAAGGAAACAGAGAGTTGCAGTGAACAGACACTGAAACGGGTAATTGAGAATCAGGAGGGACTTAACCATGATGAATAAGGATAAAAATAATGATAAAATCAGAAAAATTGTAAAGAAAGGTCTGACACTTAGCCTGTGTGCAGTTCTTGCAGGTGGTGTGGCAGCAGGAAGCTTTGAGGGATTCAGCGCACTGACAGGGGAGACTACCGTGCAGGCAGCAGATAAAAATGACGCTAAGCTTACTTATGCAAAATCAGAAAAGAAAGCAGATAAGGATGATGCAGATAAGGATGATGCAAAAGAGGATGACAGCAAATCAGATTCCAAGAAGAGTGATACAGCAAAGGGAAGCCTGGATGTATCTGACATTGCAGCAGAAGCACTTCCTTCCATTGTATCTATTACAACAAAATCTGTTCAGGAGGTTCAAACCTATTATGGAATGTACGGAATGTACGGATATGCCCCACAGCAGGAACAGGAGGTAGAGGGCAGTGGTTCCGGTATTATTGTAGGTAAAAATGACGATGAATATCTGATTGCTACTAACTATCATGTAGTAGAGGGAGCAGATACATTATCTGTAGCCTTTGCAGACGGAACTGCAGCAGAAGCTACTGTAAAGGGCTTTGATGAGGAAAAAGACCTGGCAGTTGTAGCTGTATCCGTTGACGATATTGACTCTGACACAAAGGATGCAATTTCTGTTGCCAAGATCGGCAGCTCTGATGATCTGAAGGTTGGAGAACAGGTAATTGCCATCGGTAATGCATTAGGATACGGACAGTCTGTTACTACCGGTATTGTAAGTGCAAAGAACCGCAGAATGGATTCTGATAACAATACAGTTACAGACGGCAGCACAGATGATTCAAGTACAGACGGAGTAAACCTGATCCAGACAGATGCTGCTATCAACCCTGGAAACAGTGGTGGTGCACTTTTGAATATGGATGGTGAAGTTGTAGGTATCAACTCTGCAAAGCTTGCATCCACAGAGGTTGAAGGTATGGGATATGCCATTGCTATCTCTGATGTAACAGATATCCTTGAGAATCTGATGAATGAAACAGCCAGAAATAAACTGGATGATGAAGACCATGGTGTACTTGGCATCAAAGGACAGACGGTAGATTCTCAGGCTGTACAATTATATGATATTCCGGCAGGAGTTTATGTATACCAGGTTATGGATGGAAGTGCAGCTGAGAAGGCTGGCCTGAAGGAAAAATCTGTAATCACTAAATTTGAGGGAAAAACAGTCAGCAGTATTGAACAGCTGATTTCTTATCTGGCTTACTATGAACCAGGCGAGGAGGTTGAACTTACCGTGCAGGTTCCTGGAGGTTCCGGATATGAGGAGGATACTGTGAAGGTAACCCTGGATAAGAATACCACTGATGAAGACAGTGATAATAAGGACGGAAAGAAGAAGGACCAGGATGCAGAGGATGAAGAATCTATAGAAGATGCATTTGGTGGTTCCGGGGATGAAGACTCTGAAGACCAGGAAGAGGAAGGCTCTGAGGAGGATGAAAATCCATTTATCAAATATTTTACGGAGCAGGGACTTTTCAGATAAAATATAATTGTTCAGGACATGTAAGGCTGTGAGTGCAGACCTGTAGAAATAGTATTTTGAGCAAAAACATAGAAGAGGCATTTGTATGTAGGATATGTATATACGGATGTCTCTTTGTTGATTTTTTAACATGTTTTTTGCATATTTTTGGAAGCTCGGTACTTGTGAAGGAATATATGGTGTGATAAAATAAGACAACTGATAAAATAACAAAGATGTTTAAAGGATATTATAACAAATGTATAACCCGAAATGGGTTAATAAGTATTAAGGAGAAAGTCAAATGACAGTCAAAGAGTGTTATGAACAGATGGGGGCAGATTACGAAGATGTACTGGGCAGATTGAGAAATGAAGCACTGATCAGGAAGTTTGCAAAGAAGTTTCTGGAAGATGGAAGCTTTCAGATGCTGAAGGATGGCCTGGCAAAGAAGGACGGAGAAATGGCTTTCCGTGCAGCCCATACTCTGAAGGGGGTATGTCAGAATCTGGGATTTGATAATTTATATGAGCCAAGCTTTGATATTACAGAGAAGCTTAGAGGCAGGGATACAGAGGGCTGTGAGGAGCTTTTTGCAAAAGTAGAAAAGCAGTACAATAAGACTGCAGAAGCAATCCGCATGCTGGAGGACTGATTCACAGATGATGGAAAGTAAGGGTGCAATTTTTGATGTAGATGGTACACTTCTGGATTCCATGCCGGTATGGCATAATATCGGTGAGCTTTATCTGGAAAGTCTGGGGATTACCTGTGAAAAGGATCTGGGTGATAAAATATATGCCATGAGCCTGGAGCAGGGTGCTTCTTATCTGCGCAAAGAATATCATCTGGAGAAGTCAGAGTCTGAGATTATTCATGAGGTGTTGAAAATCGTAGATGATTTTTACAGATTGGAAGCGCCGTTGAAGCCAGGAGTAAGGAAGGTTCTGGATTGGTTCAGAAATCATGGTATCCCAATGGCAGTTGCTACATCTGGAAACAGAGCACTTGCGCTGGCAGCTCTGGAGAGAACAGGGGCTGCAGAGTATTTTCAGACAGTGCTTACATGTTCGGAGATTGGTGCAGGAAAGGATAAGCCTGAGATTTATCTGCAGGCAGCACAGGCTATTGGGTGTAAACCGGAGGAGACGCTGGTATTTGAGGATGCATTTCATGCGGCCTGTACAGCACGTGAAGCTGGTTTTCCTGTGATCGGAGTGTATGATGAAAGCAACCGGCGATTTGTTCATCAGATGCAGGAGCAGTGTATCTGTTACTGTGACCAGATGGAGGAATGCATAGAATTTTTAAATGCAGACGGTATTTACAGAGAATAAAATCTGTAAATGCCGTTTTTTCCTGCTGTTCGTATATATTCTGTCCACAGCAATAACAGGAAGACTAGGATTTTTTGCTGAACTATAGTAAAATAGGAAGTAAACAGTATGCGGAAAGGTATTGAGGAAAATGGAAGAAGAAAAAGAACAGAAGGTAAAAGAAAAGCTGTCATATTATGGTCAGGAGATAAAACGGGATGTGGGGAATCTGGTAAAATGGCTGTTCCTGGCGGTAGTGGTTGGCTGTGTCACAGGGGCAGCAAGTACATTATTCTCCTTTGCTTTGAAAGGGGTAACTGCCTACAGGAAAGCAAATGAATGGATTTTCTTTTTGCTTCCGGTGATGGGTCTGATCATTGTATTCTTGTATGAGAAAATTGGTAAGGAGGACGGAGGAACCAACCAGGTGCTGTCTACAGTCCGGTCTCAGGATGATGTGCCTCTTTTATCAGCACCTTTGATTTTTATATCTACAGCGCTGACACATCTGGCAGGCGGTTCCGCAGGAAGAGAGGGAGCTGCGATCCAGCTGGGAGGAAGTATTGCCAATCAGCTGGGACGGTGGATCCATCTGGATGAGGAAGATCGCCATGTGATCGTTATGTGTGGTATGAGTGCGGCTTTCTCTGCATTATTTGGTACACCTATGGCTGCAGCTGTGTTTGCACTGGAGGTAGTCAGTGTGGGTGTTATGTATTATACAGCTCTTATGCCCTGTATGATTGCTTCTCTGATTGCCTCTCAGTTTGCAGCGGGCATGGGTGTTACACCGGAATCCTTTCATGTGGTGGATATTCCGGCCTTGTCTTTGGAAACAGGACTGAAAATGGTGATAGTAGCTGTGGGATGTGCGGTTGTAAGCATTATATTCTGTATGGTGCTGAATGCTGTGGCAGGTCTGTATGCAAAATGGCTGAAAAATCCATACATCCGTGTAGTTGTGGGAGCGTGTCTGGTGATTGCAGTCACTCTGCTTCTGAGAACAGATGAATATATGGGTTCCGGTGCAGAGCTGATCGCTAAGGCAGTAGAGACCGGACAGACAAATACATTTGCATTTTTGTGGAAAATCATTCTTACAGCGTTGACCATGCGTGCAGGCTTCCGGGGAGGGGAGATTGTTCCTTCTTTCTGTGTGGGGGCTACTTTTGGATGTGTGATGGGAAACCTGCTGGGACTTTCTCCCTCAATCTGCGCAGCCTGTGGTATGGCAGCAGTATTCTGTGGGGTAACAAACTGTCCGATTACTTCTATATTGATTGCTTTTGAGATGTTTGGCTTCCGTGGAGTGTCCTTTTACCTGATTGCGGTGTCCATAAGCTATGCTGCTTCCGGATATTATGGACTGTACAAGAATCAGACCATTGTGTACTCAAAATATAAAGCAAAATATGTGAACAGGCACACAAGGTTCTGATCATGTAGCGAAGAGAAAGCTTTGATTTTATTTGTAGGAATTGACTAGGAGGAATTTACTTGGAAAAGTACAAGGAAAATATACAGGCTGAAAATCCTCTGGGCACAGCGCCAGTAGGCGGTCTGATCAGAAAATTTGCCATTCCGGCGATTATCAGTATGCTGGTTAGTGCAATGTATAATATTGTGGATCAGATTTTTATCGGACAGGGAGTCGGAATGCTGGGAAACGCAGCTACCAATGTGGCATTTCCGGTGACTACCATTGCCACAGCTATGGCACTGCTCCTGGGTATCGGCGGAGCTTCCAATTATAATCTGGAAATGGGGGCAGGACGGGAAAAAAAGGCCAGTGGTATTGCCGGGACTGCTCTTTCTTCTCTGGCGATCAGCGGTGCAGTTTTATGTGTGATTGTAGTGCTGTTTCTGAAGCCCCTTCTTACATTGTTCGGTGCAACGAAGGATGTTATGCCTTATGCTGTGGATTATACAGGAATCACAGCATTGGGGCTTCCGTTCTATATTTTATCTGTGGGAGGAAATCATGTTGTCAGGGCAGACAGAAGTCCCACATATTCTATGGCCTGCGTAACAGCAGGTGCAGTGATCAATACCATCCTGGATCCTCTGTTTATCTTTGGATTTGGATGGGGAATTAAGGGAGCTGCCTGGGCTACAGTGATCGGCCAGGTTGTATCCGGAATTCTGGTTGTAGTGTACTTCTGGAAATTCAGGAAAATGTATCTGGAAAAATCCATGTTGAAGCCACGGTTACATTATCTGAAAGTGATTACCGCCTTGGGTCTGGCATCCTGTATCAATCAGATTGCAATGGCTCTGGTGCAGATCGTTCTGAATAATATTCTGCGGTATTATGGGGCTGCTTCTATATATGGAAGTGATATTCCCATTGCCTGTGTTGGTGTTATTTCCAAGGTAAATCAGGTATTTATGGCCATCTGTATCGGAATTTCCCAGGGCTGTCAGCCAATCTGGGGATTTAACTATGGGGCAGAAAAATATTCCAGGGTGCGTCAGACCTATAGGTATTCTGTAACTGCCTGTACAGTTATTGCCACCGGCTTTTTCCTGTGTTTCCAGCTGTTTCCCCATCAGATCGTGGGAATCTTTGGCACAGGAAGTGATCTGTATTTCCAGTTTGCAGAACGCTATCTGAAGATTTATATGTTTATGACTTTCGCAAACGGAATCCAGCCAATGTCATCCGGATTTTTTACTTCTATAGGAAAAGCAAAGCTGGGTGTTGTTATGTCTCTTACCAGACAGGTGATCTTTCTCCTGCCATTGATCGTGATTTTCCCCCTGTTTATGGGAATTGACGGTGTTATGTATGCAGGACCGATCGCAGATGCAGCAGCATTTGCTCTGGCTATTATTTTTGCCAGAAAAGAGCTGATGAAGATGAAGTGAGCAGAAGTATAATAGATGTGATTATCTGACAGATTGTAATTATTTGCCAGACAGACAACAATAAAGGGGTTCCACATGAAAATGTGAGAACCCCTTTAAAAATACATGATTTTGAAATTTACTTAGCTTCTTCCTCAGCAGCAGCTTCCTCTTCAGCTTCCAGAGCCGGATCTACGTGAACTGCGGATACGGATACGACTGCGGCATCAAGATCTGTCTTCAGGTCTACATCCTTGTCCTGAGCGATAGCAAGATCTCTGACCTTGATTACATCACCGATCTTCATATCACCAACATCAACCATAACCTTGTCAACCAGTGCAGATGGCAGAGCCTTGAAAGAAATCTCTTCCAGATGCTGCTGTAATACACCAGCAATCAGTTTATCATGGTTTACAAGTACGACCTCAGCTACGGAATGAACTTTCTCGTTGCTTACCAGTGCCTGGAAATCTATTTCATCCACCTGTCCCTTTAACGGATTGAACTGAATCTCTTTGATCAGTACATCATAAGACTGACCATCCACATCCAGCATAATCTGACTGCCCTTGTTGCTAGTCTTGAGAAGCTTTTCTACGTTAGATCTTTCAATCTTAACAGGAAGAGAACCCTCAATCTCCTTGCCAAATACATTACCTGTAACGTATCCTTCTCTTCTTAATCTCTTGGCCTTTGTGTCCATTGTTCTTGTTTCAGCTTTTAAAGTATTCATTTGACTTTTCCTCCATTTTACAGCTGAGGTGACACGCTTGACACTATCTTTCATTCATCAGGTGGTGTTAAGTATTTTTAAGTATTCAGTTGTTTCTTTCTTATCTTTGTTACATCTGTATTATAACACCCAATTTCCTAAAATCAACCCCCAAATTGTGAAAATTCCGTGAAGTTCCTTTTAGAGGGTATCCCCTCTGCGGATATAACCAGGCTGGTCAGCCGGGGAAACAATCTCTTTTTCATGAACAAGTCGAGCCCATTTATCAACTACTTCATTTTCTACGTGAACACCCTCGCCAACTGTAACTTCAGCGAGAACAACACTGTTTTTGACAACAGCGCCTTTTTTGATCACGCAGCCACGTCCGATTACTGAATTTTCAACAGTACCTTCAATCTGGCATCCGTTGGAGATTACTGAATTCTTTACTTCTGCTGTATCGAAATACTGAGTCGGGCAGGAGTCATTGGTACGTGTGTAAATTGGCCAGTTATCATGGAAAAGCTCCTGAGCTGCTTTGTAATCCAGAAGATTCATGTTTGCATCATAGTAACTTGGGAAATCTGTGATACTTGCGAAGAAGCCCTTATGTGCAACGCCGCGGATATCCAGAGTACCGCAATTTGCTTTCAGGATATCTGCCAGAGTATACATGGAAGAAAGCTTCTTGGCTTCTTTGATCAGGCTGATGAAAAGCTCTGTTTTCATAACGCAGGTATCCATATAAATATTCTGGTTTTTCTTGTTACCATGGTTGGCACCGATGGACTCAACACCCTTCTGACGGTTCAGCTCCAGAATATTACAGGTGAGATATGCTTCCTTTGCATTATCAACTGCGTGATAAAGCATGGTAACATCTGCACCGGATTCGATATGTGTACGAATAAACTGGTCAAAATCAATAGAATAAACCATATAGCTGGGAGCAACAACAACATATGGCTGGTTCATTCTGCTCAGAGATTCCATATTATCCATATAGCAGGAAATATCGGTATTATAAATATCATTATTGTTATTGTGCTCAGAGAACAGAAGCTGAAGTCTGCCGCTCTTTGAGTTTATGTTATAATGACGGCCTGTTCCAACGTGCTCTACAATGGAACGTGGTTTATTGTTAATATAAACCTGGATGCGGTCAATGTTACTGTTAGTCATATTGGAGATAGGAAAGTCAATGACTCTGTATCTGCCAAGGAAGGAAAATGCGCCGATGGGGCGGAAATCCTGCATTCCATCTACATAAATATTTCTCCCGGAAGAGCTTACGATTCCAAATGCCTCATACATATTATTCTGCCCCCTTTACACGTTTTGCGATAAGCGCAATGTTTTCGCTGCCTGAATCACCCACAACAGCTCCCTTACCGATACGGATACCACCTGCTACCAGTGCACGCTGAACTACAGCGCCGTCTTCTACAATAGCACCTGGCATCAGTACGCTGTCGATAACCTTTGCACCGACACCAACCTTAACACCTGTAAAGAGAACAGAGTGTTTTACTTCGCCCTGGACCACACAGCCCTGTGTAATATAGGCATCCTTTACATCTGCTTCTGTACTGATGTACTGTGGAAGAGCAGTAACGTCCTCAGTATAAATTTTCCAGGATGGATCACCCAGGTCGAGTTCATTCTTGGAGCTTAACAGATCCATATTAGCTTCCCAGAGAGAATCAATGGTTCCTACATCTTTCCAGTAACCTTTGAATTTGTATGCATAAAGTGTCTTTCCATCGTTAAGCATAGTAGGGATGATATCTTTACCAAAATCATGGTTGGAATCTGGATTCTTGATATCTGCCATAAGCATTTTGCGAAGAAGCTTCCATGTAAAAATATAGATACCCATAGATGCAAGATTACTCTTTGGATGCTCCGGCTTTTCCTCGAATTCTACAATACGTCCGGATTCATCTGTGTTCATGATACCAAAACGGCTGGCCTCCTTCATAGGAACCTCAATAACTGCGATGGTTGCGTCAGCATTGGCTTCCTTATGAGCTGCCAGCATTTTGCCATAGTTCATTTTGTAAATATGATCTCCGGAAAGAACCAGAACATATTCAGGATCAAATTTATCGATGAAATCGATATTCTGGGAAATCGCATCTGCGGTTCCACGATATACATTCAGATTTTCGTCAGCCTTCTCACGGGGAGGAAGAACATAGACACCACTGTCTTTGGCATCCAGACCCCAGCGTCCGCCGGCTGCAACATAGCTATTCAGCTGAATGGATTCATACTGTGTAAGCACACCTACTACATCAATACCACTGTTGGCACAGTTACTTAATGGAAAGTCTACGATACGATATTTACCGCCGTAAGCTACAGCTGGCTTTGCTACTTTATTGGTTAAATCATGGAGACGGCTGCCACGTCCGCCGGCCAGAATCATAGCCAACATACTATTTTGTTTCATAATAGTAACCCTCGCTTTCTTTTACTAAACACATTATACAATTTTTTAATTAACATTACCAGAGGTTTATGAAAAAAATATGTAAAATTTTCGGTAGAAAAAGTGAAAATTCGAAGAAAAATTATGCACTATATACAAATAACCAGAGAAAAGTGAAAAATCAGGATTTGTAAGTATGCACAAAATTAATAAAAACAGGTGGACGTAATATATATCTTGGGCTATAATGTAGGGCAAAGTGACGGCCACAATCATTAAAATATATGGTTTGTTACCTGAACAGTTATGAAATCCGTACAAAAATGATTAGAGGTATTTTGTGAGTAAGAGAGAAGATTATAAACGTTTTATTATATTTTTGCTGGCCAGCCTGATCGTGCTGGCTCAGATGGCAATTTTTGCTTATGTCTGGTACAACATTTACAGAGGACAGATCAATAAGCCTTTCTGGCGTAAGGGTAACTGGGTATTGATCGCTATTTATGGTTTGCTGTTTGGACTGTTTTCCAAGTTATACGGAGGACTGAAGGTTGGATATCTGAAGCGGATCGATGTATTTTATTCCCTGACTCTGGCACTTCTGTGTACCAATGTGGTGGAATATCTGCAGATTACTTTGATCAACAGATGGTTCCTGGAAGCATGGCCAATGATAGAGATGACAGGGATCCAGCTTATAGTCTCCATTGTATGGATCTGGGGTTCTCGTTATATTTATTCCAGGCTGTACCGTGCCAGGAAGTTGCTGGTTATCTACGGAGACAGGGATCCGGGGGATGACCTGATCCACAAAATGAATTCAAGAAGAGATAAATATGATATCAGCGGCAAGGTACATGCCAGTGTGGGTGAGGAAGAAATCCACCGGATGATGGCGGATTATGATGGAGTGATCATCTGGGATCTTCCTTCAGCAGTGAGAAACCGCTATCTGAAATATTGTTTTTCCCATTCCATCCGATGCTATATCAGTCCAAAGATTTCAGATATTATATTGATGGGCAGTGACAGGATCCATCTGTTTGATACTCCTCTTCTTATGTCCAGAAATATGGGTCTTTCCATAGATCAGAGGGCTGCAAAGAGACTGTTGGACATTTTGGTTTCCGGTGTGGGGATCATTCTCACCTCCCCGATCATGCTTATTATTGCCATAGCAGTAAAAGCATACGACAGAGGGCCTGTATTTTATTTTCAGGATCGTCTTACCCTGCATGGAAGGGAATTCAAGATCTGTAAATTCCGCAGTATGTGTGTAGACTCAGAGAAAAACGGTGCTCGGCTGGCATCTAAGCATGATTCCCGCATTACACCGGTGGGAAATGTACTGCGAAATCTTCACTTGGATGAACTGCCCCAGCTTTTCAATGTATTTAAAGGTGATATGTCCCTGGTTGGTCCCCGCCCTGAGCGTAAGACCATTATGGAGGAGTATGAGAAAGAGCTTCCGGAGTTTTATTACCGTCTGAAGGTAAAGGCAGGACTTACCGGATATGCCCAGGTTTACGGTAAATATAATACGACGCCATATGATAAACTGAAGCTGGATCTGTTTTATATTGAGAATTATTCTTTTCTGCTGGATATTAAGCTGATTTTCATGACAGTGAAAATCTTTTTCCAGAAAGAGGTTTCCGAGGGCGTGGATGACAGACAGATCAATGCCCTGAAAACATCCGGAGCAGAGAAAATCTCAGATACAGCAGAGGTTCCGGAACTGATGAAGGAGCCGGACAGCAGAGGGGAGAAAAAATATGAATAAACCACAGGTATCTGTGATCATGCCGGTTTATAACGGAGAAAAATATATTAAACAGGCTGTGGAATCAGTCTTTGCCCAGAAGGTTGCTACAGAGCTTCTGGTCATAGATGACGGTTCCACAGATCATACAGAGAAAGTCCTGTCTGCCTATGAGGGCAGAGAGGACTTTCGGTATCTAAAGAATAAAGAAAATATGGGAGCGGCCAGGTCCAGGAATCGTGGAGTGCAGGAAGCCAGAGGGGAATACATTGCTTTTCTGGATGCTGATGACTGGTGGGAAAAGGGAAAGCTGACAGCTCAGCTGGAGCTTCTGGAGAAAACAGGGTATGTATTATGCTCCACAGGCAGGGAACTGATGAAGGCGGACGGTACAGACACCGGCCGGTATATACCTGTAAAAGAAAAAATCCTGTACAGAGATCTGCTGAAGCACAACAGTATCAATTGTTCTTCTGTGGTGATCCGAAGGGAGGCTGCCCTGGAATTTCCTATGGAGCATGATGACAGCCATGAGGATTATATTACCTGGCTGAAGGTCCTGCGAAAATATGGCTGTGCAGGAGGAATCAATCTGCCCTATCTGAAGTACCGTCTCAGTGAAGGGGGCAAATCCAGAAACAAGCTGAAATCAGCAGCTATGACATACAGGGTTTACCGCTATGCAGGTTATGGACATGTGAAAAGCTGCTTGTTTTTTGTTTCCTATGCAGTTCACGGAATCCGGAAATATTTTTAACCGGGCCACATCATATATAACACTTTCCTTAAATTTCTATTCCAAAATTTATAAAATTATGTTATGATGTGCACAGAATAAAAAGTCAGAAAAAAGAAGGAAAGTTTATAAAATTATGAAACTGAAAGCAGACAGGGCGGCTGTGCCGTATTCCTACCTGATAGATAATGTAAAGGTATTACTTATTTTTCTGGTAGTATTCAATCACATTATTGCATTTAATCTTGTAAAAGTAGACATTGTGGTAAGGTATATCTGGTATGCAATTACGATTTTTCACATGCCTGCGTTTATTTTTATATCCGGCTATCTGTCCAAGAAGCAGCAGAATGTTATGAAAAATGTTAAGAATCTGCTGATACCCTATATTCTGGGTTACAGTCTGACCTGGTATTCTCAGATCTGGCTGGGAAGGTCTGTAGATTATGAGATTCTCAGGCCTACCGGTACAGTTATGTGGTATGTGCTTGCACTTTTTGTATACAGATTGACAGTGGAGGGATTTGGACAGATTCGGTTTATCGTACCCCTGAGTATTATTTTTGCTCTCTGGGCAGGTACCAGGCCGGAGTTTTCTACCTTTTTATCCGCATCCAGGATTGTGGTATTTTTCCCGTTCTTTGTAGCCGGATATCTGTGGAAGAGTGAATATATTACAGCAGTGCGCCGCTTCAGACAAAAATGGCTGTTGATTCCTATTTCGGCAGTTCTTTTGTGGGCAATACCTAATTATATGATCACAAATGAAATGGGAGTTGCTATTTTCCGTGCCAATCACAGCTATAAGCTTTGTGGGCTGGGGGATCCGGAAGGGATTGTGATCCGTCTGCTGATGTATCTGGTATCTTTTATTATTATTTATACAATGCTGGCTATCATGCCGGACAGGAAGCTGATCCTGACCTATATCGGGCGTCATACAATGGGAATTTATTTCTTCCATTATCCTATCATGATCCTGATGAACGGATTGTTTATTTTGCAGATTCCTGCACTGACCAATGTGTGGGCTCTGCTGGGGGTCTCTTTGGTATTCCTGTTGGTTCTGGGAAGTCTTCCGGTGGATCTGGCTTATACAGGCATTCTGAACCTGATTGCCTTTGTCCTGTTTAAGAAAGATAAAACAGTTAAGGATGAAGGTCTGGAAGAGGAGTATGACAGTGATGATGATAAATATGAAATGCTCCGCAGGAAAAGGGCTATTGAGGAATTAGCTGCAACTCTGGAGACGGGTAATGAGCAGCAGAAGTCACATACACAGACCATTGACCTGGATGAGGAGAGCGGAAGCACAGATGCAGACAGACAGGAGGGCTTCAGTCAGGTGGCTGGCTATGAGCTGGATATTGAAGAGGATAACATGGACGACATGCCGGCTGAGGAACTTGAAGAAGCTGAAAGAGAAATGTCTCTGGAGGAGCTGATCGAGGAGCTGGAAGCTACCACAAGGAAAATTAAAAGTAGTGATCTCCTGGAAAGTACAGGAAATGATCTGGATAAACATTTATAAAATGCAGAAAATAAGCTCTGAAGGCGGTAGGGATTTCCGCTTTTGGGGCTTTTATATTTTTCATAAAAATAAATTGTGTCTGTAACATACGAATGACATATTGCTTCATCTATGCTATAATCAGAAAAGATGTTAGATTCAAATTAGTATGGTTTGCCTCCGGATGAACAGTGCCGGAAGAGGCATAACAGGGAGAGTGCGGGGTTATATCATGAAAAAAGTAATCACATATGGTACCTTTGATCTGTTTCACAAGGGCCATTACAATATTATCAAAAGAGCGAAGGCTTTGGGGGATTACCTGATCGTAGGTGTTACCAGCGAGAGCTTTGATATTGAGCGAGGGAAGCTGAATGTGAGGGACAGCCTGATCAAGAGAATCGAAAATGTACGCAGGACCGGACTGGCTGATGAGATTATTATTGAAGAATATCAGGGTCAGAAGGTCAGCGACATCATTAAATATGATATTGATGTTCTGGTAGTTGGTTCTGACTGGAGAGGAAAATTCGATTATCTGAAAAATTACTGCGATGTGGTATACCTGGAGCGTACCAAGAATATTTCCAGTACCAAGCTGAGAAGTGAAGGGATCATCTTTAACATGGGAATTGTCACCGATGATATTCAGGACAATGGCTTTGTACAGGAGTCCAAATATGTCAGTGGTGTCCATGTAGAGAGAGTATTCTCAGAGACAGAGGAGGTTGCCAGGGATTTTTGTGATAAGTATGAACTGGACTCCTGGTGGAATGATTATGAGGAGTTCCTGTCAGATGTGGATATTGTGTATATCAAATGCAGGCAGGCAGACAGGGAAGAATATATCCGGAAAGCCATTGAGAAAGGAAAATATGTGATCAGTGACAGTCCGGCTGTTCTTTCACCGGATAAGTTGCGTACCCTTTTCCAGATGGCAAAAGATAACAATGTGGTACTGATCGAACGGCTGACCTTAGTATATCTCAGGGCATTCAATCAGCTGGTATGGCTGGTACACAGTAATCTGGTGGGTGATCTGGTCAGTGTGAAATGTGCCATTTCCCAGGATGATTTTGAGGGAGGAAAGCCTTTTAATGAGACTGTGATCCATGCCATCTGTGCAGTGATCAAGCTGTTAGGAAAGAATTGCCTGGAGGTCAATACCAATGCAGTGACTGACAGGAATGGAGATTTTGTTTACGATATGATCACTATGAAATATAAAACAGCTCTGGCTACCATTGAGATCGGAACCACTGTGGATGTGGAGGATGAACTGGTGATCATTGGAAGTAATGGAAGAGTTACCGTACCCAATGACTGGTGGAATACGGGATATTTTGAAGCAAATATTGCAGGAAAGGAATTCCTGAAACGGTATAGCTTTAATTTTGAGGGAAATGGTTTCCGCTATCTCCTTCAGGAGCTGATGATCATGATCAGAGACAAGAGAACAGAATGCACCAGACTTTTTTATGATGAGTCAGTGAAATTGATTGAAATACTGGAGACGATCAATCAGAAAGGATAATTCATGACAGAAAAACAAAAATATCTCCTGAAGCTTCTTCAGGAGGTTGATGAAATCTGCAGAGAACATGATCTGAGGTATGTTCTGGCAGGAGGCTCCCTGATCGGAGCCCTGCGCCATGAGGGATTTGTACCCTGGGACGATGCCATAGATCTGTATATGCCCAGACCGGACTGGGAGAAATTTGTAGAGATTTGTGAAAGAGATCTGCCGCCGGAGAGAGCCATCCAGTGCTCGCAGGCAGACAGACATTATACCAATTCCTATTCCAGATATGCATCGGCAGATACCTGTGCGATCCACAGAAGCCAGATTGCAGGCAAAGATGTGGCGGGAGAGGTGATCGATGTATTTACCTTGGATCCCATCCCTTCTGACGACAGAGAATATGAGAAATACCGGACATATTTTATGATCTATTCAGATCTTTTGAATATTTCGGCAAGCTATAGTGATAGATGGGAGATTCCTGTTTCCTTGTACCGGAAATATTTGTATTCCTATCTTTTTCTGGGCAAAGACAGAACACTGAGCAAGCTGGAGAAGCTTATGTTTTCATATAAAGAGGAGGATTGCGACCGTTATGCCATGGGCTGGGCAGGCTGTCCCTCTCTTTTTGACAAGGAGACCTTTTTCCCGGCAAAAGAGGGAACCTTCCAGGGACTGAAGGTAATGATCCCCAACCACTGCAGTGAATATCTGACTCAGTATTATGGAGATGAGTGGTCTTATATGCCGGCATATGCAGAACGTGAGGGACACCGGACTGTGTGCGTGGAAGGGGCTACCTATAAGGAATTCCGGGAGGATTACATGTCTGGTGTGAACAGGGGTAGACTGAACAGAAATGCTATCAGACAGAAGCTGTACAATATGCGTATTGCCAGAGAGAATCACAGGGTCAGCCACAAAGGTCTGGAATACAAGGCTGGCTGTGTGGCAGCAGATCTCAGGGAAGCCATCCGGGAATCCGGACTGAATCTGCAGGAACTGATGGAAAAGGGTGCCTATCGGAAACTGGGAAATCTTTTTGTTGCATATTATAAGGCACAGCTTAGCCCTGATTTTATTGGCAGGGAGGATTTTGACCATATTTATGCATATTATCATCCGGTGCTGGTGGATATTCCGGATGAGGTGTTCCTGGCAGCAGTAAAAACCCTCTTTTATACAGAACGGATTTCCAAAGCCTTTCGTATGCTGGAAATCAGGGAAAAGGCAGACCATCTCACAGGAGAGATGGAGAGTCTGAAAACAGATATCCTCCTGTTTCGCAAAGGTCTGGAGCATTATGAAGCAGGGCATATGGATGAATGCAGGAAGCTTTGTGAGGAGCTTCTGGAAAAATATCCCGGTCATCCCGGTCTGATGAAGCTTAAATGCAGGCTTCTGATGGAAAAGACAGGGGAGAACCTGCAGGAGGCAGAGCAGTTTCTGGAGAAAGCCTTGCGGTTTTTTCCGGAGGATGGATATTTTATGAAGTATCTGGCAGACATCCTGTGGATGAAGGGAAACGGACAGAAGGCTTTACAGCTTTATGCCAGAGTGAAGGAGAATACTGCCAACGGATTTGTGTGGCTGGAAATGGACAAATTGTTCCGGTCTTATAAAGGGCAGATACTCAGGAACTGTGAGGAAATGATCGGCAGCAGACAGCGGACAGAAGCTCTGCAGACCATGGAAATGTGGCAGAAGATCATGCCTGAGGATGAAGATATCCGTGCCGGCTGGTATCTGGCAAAGATTTCCTGTGTCCGTACCCAGAGCCAGATTGAGAAGCTGATCAGGGAAATCCTGGAAAAAACAGAGGTGCCTATGGGTACCGGTGATAAAAAAGAGCAGAATCCAGAGTACAGGAAAGCATTGGCGAAAGCCTGGAAACGTCTGGGGTATCCAGGAGAGCTTGCTGCACTCAGGGCAGATCTGGCATGCATCAGCGAGGAAAGTGAGCTGGAATGGCTGGCTGAGAAGGTGCGGAGCCGCCAGATCCATAAGGAGGAAAAGCCTTATGTGTATAAGCTGGTGGGAGATATCCGCAGCAAACAGGGACAGACCAGAGAAGCTTTTGAAAATTATAGGAAAGCATTGGAATATACAGTTCCGCCTTATCTGAAAACAGAGCTGTACCGGATCATTATCAGTGATCTGGACAATGGAAGCCGCCAGATTCGTAACTTTGGAAAGAATGCAGACATGCTGCCTGCAATGAACAGCTGGCTGGGTAAATATGGAACTCTGGAAGAGATACAGGCACTGGCAGCCCGTCTGGTATAGATAACAGGGGCTGGTGAAGACATTATGAATCCATAAAAGAAAGGCTGTATAAAGTTGAACAAAAAGCAAAAAGTGATTTTTTCGCTGTTGAAAGAGGTAGATGAGATCTGCCGGAAACATAATATAAAATATTATCTTTCTCCCCGCCTTACCTGGTGCGCTGTGCAGGGAGGCAATTTTCCTCAGAATCCTCAGTCAGGAGCTGTGCTTATGCGGGTTCCGGATATGGAGCGGTTTTGTCAGGCAGTGGAGGAGGATCCGGGAGAACACAGGGCGCTGGAATCTATGAAAACCCACAAATATTTTCCGGGTTTTTATCTGAGATATGAGAACACCGATACAGTATGTATTGATCTGGACAGAACCAGAGATTATGCTTATCCGGGTCTGGGGATCAATATTCTGCCTCTGCGGATCCCGGCAGCATCTGAGCACAGGGAGAACCGTCTGATAAAAAAAGAAGCAGAGTGGCGCCAGATCCATGCACCGGGCAATGCAGTCAGGGATACAGAATTTACCTGGAGCAAGGCCTGGATGAAATTTCTGTGTGCAATTGAGGGCAGAAATCAGGTGGCAGCAGGAATCTACAATAGTTTATGCAAGAAGCAGCAGGAGAATCCCACAGAGGTATATACCCTGATGAATGGCAGGAAAAGTCACAGTTATCCCGTTGCTGTTTTTGAAAACACCCGTCAGGTTGTGCTGGAGGGGGAATCCTTTCCTGCTCCCGGGGATGTGGAGACCTATCTGAATATAAGCTATGGAAAAGGCTGGCGAAATATGACAGAACCTCGTTATATGGTTCCTGCCCGTCTGGTGGTCAGCGCCAGAGTCAGCTATATGCAGTTCTGGAAGGACAGTACGGATTTTGAGAAATACTGCAGGGAACGGCAGAAAAATCTCTCCAGATTGGGTAAAAGCAAAGGTATGAAAGCATATTTTAATCAGTGCTGGGATTATGTGGAATTTTGTGGAGAGAGGATGAACCTGGGGCTTTCTTATGTGAAGCGAAAGGATTACATCAGAAATCTGTACAAGAACGAGGATTATATGACTCTGGAGAAGGTATTCCGTCCATATTATCAGATGATGCAGAAAAGCCTGGAGAAGGGTGAAATCTGTGCAGAGGATATAGAGATACTGGATATTTATACGGATGTACTGGAGAAAACAGGCAGGAATGTGCAGAGAGAAGAGATCGGAATGATCATATAAAGCAGAAAATTGAAGCAGATAACGGAGGAAACTATGAAGCTTTCAGATTATGTTGTTGCATTTTTACAGAAAAAAGGAATCCGTCATTTTTTCGGTTATCAGGGAACGATGATCGCCCATTTGGTGGATTCTATAGAGAGAAATCCGGATACAGAGAACCATTCCAGCTACAATGAGCAGGGAGCTGCTTTTGCAGCCTGTGGTTATGCCCAGGCAAAGGAGGAATGTGCCTGTGCTTACGCTACCAGCGGCCCGGGTGCTGTAAATCTCCTCAGTGGTGTGGCAGATGCTTATTATGATTCTCTTCCTGTGATTTTCCTTACAGGACAGCTCAATACCTATGAATATTCCGGAATCAAGGGCCTGCGCCAGCAGGGATTTCAGGAGACAGATATTGTAGCTATGGCAAAGCCTATTACAAAGTATGCAGTACAGATCCGCGATGCGGAGGATATTGTGACAGAGCTGAACAAGGCCTATCATATTGCGACTACGGGACGGAGAGGCCCGGTGCTTATTGATCTGCCTATGAATATCCAGCGTGGGGAAGTGGAGAATCCTGTTTATGACATGGAGTTTGAAGGGGATGTCTGTGGTGTTGAGATGGAAGAGGCAGTGGAAACTGCTTCTGCACACATTCTGCATGGTACAGATGAGGCAGTCCGTGCAATCTGTGATGAGCTGGAACAGGCCAAACGGCCGGTGATCATGCTGGGACATGGGGTAGACAGTGCTGTCAGTCAGCAAAAGCTGATCCGTTTTGCAAGAAGCCGTCAGATTCCGATTATTACCAGTGTACTTGCCAAGTCGGTTCTGGCTTATGATGATCCACAGAATTTTGGCTGTATCGGAGGGGCCTATGGCCACAGATATGCAAACATGATCGCCAATGCCAAAAGTGATCTGCTTCTGTGTTTCGGCATTTCACTGTGTACTAGACAGATCGGTACCAAAGTGAATGAATTTGCAAAAGGCGCGAAGATCATCCGTATAGACCTTGATCCCTACAATCTTCAGAGGAATATTCACGAAAATGGAGAAAATGAGATCAAGATCCTGGCGGAAACAGGTACCCTGATCCAGGCATTGGATAAAGTGCCTTGCAGAGAGCAGGAGGGTATCAGTGACTGGATGGTGGTATGCAGTGAAATCAGGGAGAATCTTCAGGCAGTGGATGATGCCCTTCCTGAGAGATATCCTAACCGTATGATCGGGGAGCTCAGTGATATGCTTAAGGATACAGGTGCCATCGCAGTGGATGTAGGACAGCATATGGTGTGGAGTTATCAGTCCTTCAAAAACCGCGAAGGTCAGAAATTGCTTTTTTCCGGCGGACATGGAGCCATGGGCTATGCTCTTCCTGCAGCCATCGGAGCTTACTATGCCACCGGGAAACCAACTGCCTGCATCTGTGGGGACGGAGCTTTTCAGATGAATATCCAGGAGCTGGAGTGGGTAAAACGTGAAAATCTGCCGGTGAAAATTATGGTGATGAACAATGAGGCACTTGGTATGATACGCCATCTCCAGAGAGATTACTTTGACTGTCTTTTTGCAGGAACTACAGATGGATGCGGATTTGCATCCTGCGATTTTTCAAAGGTGGCAGCAGCATATGGAATCCCTTCCTGCCGTATGCACTGTGAGGATGTAAAAGAGGAGGCTCCGCAGTTTATGGAGGGACAGGGACCAAAGCTTCTGGAAGTTATGTTGGAGCACGGAACCTTCGCTTATCCCAAGACCTGTTTGGGTGAGCCCATCCATAACCAGCAGCCATATGCGCCGAAAAGTGTGTATGACCATCTGATGGCACTGTAAGCTGCCGGAATCCGGGGATATAACGGCACGGGTGTCAATCAGATTGACAGAGTTAGAATAGAGGATAGATACGTTATGAATAGAGTAACTGTAATTACAGGAGGTACCTCCGGAATTGGACGGGGGATTGTGGAGAAGGTACTGACAAATGCAGACAGGGATGATCTGATCTTTGCCACATATGCTCATAATGCCGGGAAGGCTAATGCATTTTGGGAGAGTCTGAGCCCGGAGGATCAGGAAAAACTGATCATTTTGAAGGCTGATATGTCTTCCTATGAGGATATGATGGCTTTTGTGCAGGAAGTGAAGAGCCGCGCAGGACATGTAGACTGGCTCATCAGCAATGTGGGAATCAGCACCTATGATAAATTTCAGGACTATACCTTTGAAGAATGGAATCATATTGTAAATACCAATCTGTCTATACCGGTATTTATGATCAAGGAATTTATGCCGGTGATGACAGAGGGCGGCAGTGTCCTTTTTATGGGTTCTTACGCAGGACGGCAGGCATATTCTTCATCTGTAGTATATGGAGTGACCAAGGCAGCCATTCATTTCCTTACCAAGTCGCTGGTAAAGGAATTTGAGCCAAAAGGAATCAGGGTCAATGCCATAGCACCGGGATTTATTCAGACTCCATGGCATGAGAACCGTACCCAGGAGAGCTACGACCGCATCAACCGTAAGATCGCCCTCCATCGTTTCGGTGAGATTAAGGATGTGGCAGATATGGCTTACAGTATCCTGACAAATCATTATATGAATGGAAGTATTGTAGACATCCATGGAGGCTATGATTATTTTTAAGGGCATACTTATCTCACAGAGTGTGAAGGAAAGGAAGCATTGTGAAGAAGCCGTATAACAAGAAAAAAAGAACAAGGGTGCTGTTGGTGGCTATTTTGCTGGCAATAGCAGTCTGTGTCGGTGCCCTGGCCTGCTTTAATGCAACGTTGAAACGGGGGGAGAAGAATAAGACCAGAGAGTCCGTAGCTGAATGGACACAGCAGAATGCCCGGCTGCTTCAATATAAAATGGACAGATATTATGATACATTGGAGAATGTAGCCAGGCTTGTACAGAATCTGCCCATGAACAGCCAGGAAACCCAGAAAAAGATCGGACGGAATTTCCCGACGGAAGATACAAACTTTATTTGTATCCGTGCATTGGATCTGGAGGGGAAAAATCCTGAATTTATCGGTAGCTGGAAGAACCAGCAGTATTTTAAGGACAGCCTGGCAGGAAACCGTGGAATCGGAAAAAATGGTTCTGCTTATAAAAGCGGTGTGGTTCTGTCAGTTCCGGTTTATGACAACAGTGATCAGATCAAGGGTGTGATCTGTGGAGTTTTATCTCCGGACAGCCTGAATATTTTTACAGATTCTGAAGAGGATAGGGAGCGCAGAGATCTCTATGTGACAGATAAGGATGGTACCTATATTGTAAAGCAGGATTATGAAGGAGTTTCCGGTGATAACCTGTATACGGATCTTTCCGGCAGAGAGCTCAGTGTAAAACTGAAAAATATCAGATTCAGGGTTAGTCAGAACATGAAGGTGTGTTTCAGTGCAGCGAAAACAGAGGATGATGTGGCAAGGGAATATGCCATTGTCCAGGCAAATGGCCAGAAGCTGAATGTGGTCACTGTCATGAAGGAGAAAACAGTTCTGGAGACCAGTACCTATTATCAGAAATATCTGTACCTTCTGAGTTTTCAGCTGATCATGGCGGTTCTGGTGGTTGTGTGGATATATCTGCGGATGATCCGTGATGACAGGATCTACATAAAGAACCTGAACAAGCGTCTGGAGCTTAGTGAGGAGACTTACAGAGTCACAGCAAGGAATAATGACGTCTGCATCTTTACTTATGATGTGGAAACCGGACTGATACAGTTCCTTAATGAAAAATATAAGGAGCTGGGACTGGGACAGGCACAGCTGAGTATTCCTGTGCTGATGAAGAAGATCCAGGAGATCAATCCAAGTACCTGTGCAGAGATTGAAGTGATATTAAAAAGCGTTGATGATAAACTGCCTAACTTTGAACACAAGTTTGTTCTGTGGTCAGGGGGCAGGAAGAGGTATCTGCATGTACTGACCACCAATATTTTTGATAATATGGGAAAGGTGGCCCGTATGGTAGGCTCTATTGAGGATATTACCACAAATGAATCGGATCCTCTTACAGGAGTACTGCGCCGGGCTGCTGGTATTGAGCAGATCGAGCAGATCCTTTTGACCTCCCCGGGAGTGGGACGGGTGCATGCATTTATGATCGTGGATCTGGATAATTTTAAAAGCCTGAATGATAAGCTGGGACATATGTGGGGGGATCGAGCACTCCAGGATGTGGCAAAGATTATGAAAAATGACTGCAGACCCCGGGATGTGATCTGCCGTCTGGGAGGAGATGAGTTCGTGCTGTTCCTTCAGAATCTGCCGGAACGGGAAGTGGAATCCTTTGCAGAGGGGCTTTCCAGGCGTCTGCATCTGACCTACAGTGATGGCAGCCAGTCTGTATCCATCACTGCATCTATGGGAATCATTCTGGCAGGCAGAAGTGAGACTTCTTTTCAGGAATTGTATGCCAGAGCAGATAAGGAGCTTTATGAGGTAAAAAGAACCGGAAAAGGAACCTGGCATATTAAGGAATAATCAGGGATTAATTTATGAAAAAGGCTTGACTTCTATGCCCGTTATGTGATAAACTTGACGAGCGACATGGAAGTTAGGTCTTTTTTTTATGCCCGAAAGTGATGACGGATACATCATGAAACCGCGTCCTCAGCGGCTCAGGGAATAGAGAAGTGACCATGCAAATGAAAACACTGGAGGTGGAAGTTGTGCGCGTTAAGATTACATTAGCATGTACCGAGTGCAAGCAGCGTAACTACAATATGACTAAGGAGAAAAAGAACCATCCTGAGAGAATGGAAACTCAGAAATATTGTAAGTTCTGCCGTAAACACACTCTGCATAAGGAAACAAAGTAATCCACAGGTAACTGGATGACACAGTTACTCACAGAGAATTGTGAGGTCAGACTATGCAAGGAAATGAAAAATCTGCTGACAAAAGTCAGAAGAAGAGTTGGTTTCAGGGACTTCAATCAGAATTCAAAAAGATTGTCTGGACAGACCGCAATGAACTGATCAAGCAGACTATTGTAGTAGTTTGTGTTTCAATTGTGCTTTGCGTACTGATCAGCGTAATGGATTCGTTTATTCTCGAAGGCATTAATCTTTTAATGAAATAAGGATAAGGTGATTGTATGTCAGAAGCGAAATGGTATGTTGTTCATACCTATTCCGGGTATGAGAACAAAGTTAAAGTCGATATTGAAAAAACCATCGAAAACAGACACCTGGAGGATCAGATCCTTGAAGTTCGTGTTCCGCTGGAAGAGGTTTCAGAGCTGAAAAACGGCGTCATGAAACAGGTGCAGAGAAAGATGTTTCCAGGCTATGTGCTTCTCAATATGGTGATGAATGACGATACATGGTATGTTGTCCGCAACACCAGAGGTGTGACGGGCTTCGTTGGACCGGGATCCAAGCCGGTACCGTTAACAGAGGAGGAAATGCTTCCTCTTGGAATTCAGAAGGACAATGTTCAGGTGGATTTCGCTGAAGGCGATACAGTTGTTGTCACCGGCGGTGCCTGGAAGGATACTGTTGGTGTTATCACTGGCATGAATATGCAGAAGCAGACAGCAACAATCAATGTTGAACTTTTTGGCCGCGAAACGCCGGTAGAAATTAGTTTCGCAGAAATCAAACAGATGTAACAAGTTAAAGGTAACACAATATCGTGGGAGGGACATAACCCCCGCCAATACCACATAGGAGGTGCCGAAAATGGCAAAGAAAGTAACAGGAT
>OLNJ01000322.1_pt1 | contig 43578 bp, 50 predicted proteins | sample 1672191 | NCBI WGS metagenome assembly OLNJ01 (sample SAMEA3136657, study PRJEB25190) | human gut metagenome | biome: human gut; feature: human-associated habitat; material: faeces | place: Austria | collected 2013
AACGTGAAGAACGTTTACATAGGAAAAAAGAACAAAGGTTTTATGGAGAATTAGTAATTGACTATGCCAGTAAATGTGTACATATTAAAGGGAATGCCTTAGAGCTTACGAAATTGGAATATGAGATTATAGAATTTTTATCCATGAATCCGGAAATGGTTTTTGATAAAGAACGTATTTATGAAAAGATTAGTGGATATGACACAGAAGGAGATAGTCGAGTAGTGACTGAACTAATCCGCAGAATTCGTAATAAAATAAAACGATATACAGAACATGAATATATCGAAACGATATGGGGGATGGGATATAAATGGAGAAAATAAAAAATCTTTCGTTAAGAAAAACCATTGTCTTATATATGATAGTTAGTTTGATAGTTAGTTTTTATCTTTCAGCATTGATTATGCGAATAGCAGCCACTATACAAGATGACATTTGGTGGAAATACGTAGATCAAGAAAAGTATTTTGAAATGGCAGAAGGTGAGGGGAGAAAGTATTTGACAGATGTTCCGAGACCGAATTCTTATGAGATGAAGAAAGTTGATTATCATATATCAGAGGTATGCGATTTTCTTCAGACGTTTACAGTACTTATCATGTCTGTGGTAGGCAATATCATAGCAGTGTTTCTTTTTTATAAGCATAAATTGAAAAATCCCATTGAAGAATTAGAACTGGCATCACAACAAGTTGGTCGAAACAATTTGGAGTTTCATATTACCTATGAAAATAAAGATGAAATGGGAAGATTGTGCAAAGAATTTGAACGGATGAAGGAGCAGCTTGCAGAAAATAACCATCAATTATGGAAAATAATTGAGGAAGAAAAGGCTTTGCGAGCAGCGATTGCACATGATATCCGTTCACCGCTATCTGTACTAGCGGGGTATCAGGAAATGCTTTCAGAATATCTTCCTGAAGAAGAGATAGATATGGATCGAGCCTTAGGTATGGTAAATGAGAGTAAAAAACAGATTGAACGCATGGATACATTTGTAGAAACAATGAGGAAGATGAGCAGTTTAGATACAAGGGAGTTAGTGGTAGAAGAAATTACAAGTATGCAGTTAGAAATAGATATACAGGCAGAGTTGAATGTGTTTGAGAAAAAATTTGGAAAGAGATGCGAATTAGAATGTGTGGAAACAGCAGAAAAATTTTCGGGAGATAAGGAAGTGATTTTAGAGGTTATAGAAAACCTTTTGTCAAATGCCTTTCGTTACGCCAAGACAAAAGTGGAAATGGAAGTGTTTCTTACCTGTTCTGAATTACAGATCAGAATAAAGGATGATGGAGTGGGATTTACAATAGATAAGCAAAAGGCAACAGAGCTTTTTTATCAGCAAAATGTGAAAGACAGTTTGAAACATTCAGGAATGGGCATGTATATCAGTAGATTGTATTGTGAAAAGCATGGCGGACAGTTACTAATAGAAAATGAAAAGCAGAGTGGAGCTGTAATAACAGCAGTATTTCATCGGATTGCATAAGCAGTCCGATTTTTTATGCTGTTGTCTTTTTGTTGTGATTTATATTTTATGATGTCTATAACAAGGAAAGGAGGCAAACGTATGATTGCTATTTTTAAAAGAGAGATTAAGAATTATCTAAAGCGACCGTTATTTTGGGTAGGTATTCTGCTTGTGATTTATGGTGTGTTTAATACGACAAGTCCATATTTAACCACACATTATTTAGGGCAAGGCGAGAAAATTATCAATGATTATTCTGATACAGTTCGCTTAGGAGATGTTTATGAAGGATATATTCCTGCGAATCCTGAAAAACATCGAGAAATATGGAGTGGACAGATAAAACAAGCACTAATTGATGAATTAGAAATGTCTGATTTAGAGGCACAATCCGTAATGAGCAAACTTGTTGATATGGAGTTAGAAGAAGCATTTGTATATCTGGAGGAAAAATATGATTGGTATAGTGCAAGATATATGTACGAAGATAGTGCCTATTACAAAGGAACGCCAGAAGAAATCAACACATATCTGAACGAAAAAATGAAAAATAAGGCGTTTTCTTTTTATTACTCAAGAAAATTTGCTGATTTTGCAGGGTTGTTTATGTGTTTTTTTGCAACAATTATGTTAGCGGTTCTGTTTTTACAGGATACGAAAAAGCATACTTATGAATTGCTTCACACGAAACCGATCACTGCCGGAAAGTATGTATTGGGAAAAGTAAGCGCAGGATTTGCAATTTGTTTGATTGCTCTGACTATTATAAATCTATTATTTTGGGCATTGTGTGTTATTTATACAAAAGACAGTGGGTTTGAAGTGCGGTTCTGGGATTTTATAGTTTCTACTGTACTTTATATACTTCCCAATATGCTGATGATTGTAAGTGTATATACATTGATTTCACTCATATTTAAAAATCCACTTCCGGGAGTGCCGCTTCTTATTCTTTACATGGTATATTCCAACATGGGCGGAAGAAATGCGGAAGGAGTTTATGGATATTGGGGAAGACCTTTTGCGATTATGGTTCGATTCCCCGATCAGCTTTTCGATACGACACCGCCGCCAATGGCATTTTTAAATCAGAGTTTACTCATTTTAGCATCTGTAGTGATTATTCTGATTTCAATACAGATTTGGAAGAGGAGGCGGATGTAAATGAAGAAGGAAATGAAGATTGTTCTGCCGTTTTATAAGATTGCTTATGCAGTATCTTTTGTTGTGATTTTAAGCTTGATACGTGGGGTTGTATTCACAAATGAAATAGGACTTTCCATTGAGGCACCTTTTGCTATATTGACTGCTGTTTTTTGTGCGGACACTTATGTGCAGGAAATTACAAGTAAGCGATCAGAAATCCATAGGCTGTATCCAATAAGAAAGAGAATTTGCTCCATCATGCAGCGAATAATGATACAGGAATTTTTTTTATTACTGCTTGCTGTTTTAGGTTACGGATTGTTTTTTGTGTTTCAAAAACCAGTCACACATCCGGCAACGGAAAGTGAAATACTTCAGTTTATTGCCTATTTTTTAGCGATTGTAGTAACCATTTTCTTTTGGGGAATATTGGTCAATACATTGTCTATGCTTTTTCGCAATATGTGGATGGGGATTGGAAGCTGCCTTCTGATATGGGTAGCAACAAATTCCACGGGAGGAGATAAACTTTTTGGGGCATGGAATCTGTTTTCCTATGCTTTTAGAGATATAGAAAATACTGCTGATGTTACATGGCTGCAAGGGAAAGCTTTGTGTATTGGTATTGGATTGATTTTATTGGTAGTATTGCCGAAAATAGTTAGAAAGAGAGGGTAAGTTTATGAGTATTCATATTGAGGATTTAACAGTAAGATTTAAAAATGGTGTGACAGCAATCAATCATGCGAATTTAAATATACCGAATGGAATTTTCGGATTATTGGGAGAAAATGGAGCAGGAAAGACAACTTTGATGAGGGTTTTAACTACTGTACTTAAACCTACAAGCGGAACGGTCACATTGGACGGGATTTTATATAGTGAAGGAAACTATGAAAAAATTCAGAGAAAAATAGGGTATCTGCCACAGGAAATTGAACTTTATCCTAATTTGACTGTTCAGGAGTGTTTAGAGTATATGGGTGATTTGGCAGGTGTTCCAAAAGCAGAGTGCAAGAAACGAATAGAATATTATTTGAAAAAGACCAGTCTTGCAGAACACCGGAAAAAGAAAATGAAACAGTTGTCAGGCGGTATGAAACGACGGGTAGGATTGGTGCAGGCGCTTTTAAATGAACCGGAATTTTTAATTGTGGATGAGCCAACTACCGGTTTAGATCCGGAGGAACGTATTCGCATCCGCAATTTGTTAGTAGATTTTTCTGAAAACAGAACGGTTTTGTTTTCAACTCATGTGGTGGAAGATTTGGCTGCTACCTGTAACCAACTTGCGATTATGCACAAAGGTAGTTTCTTATATGCGGGTTCTATGAAAGACTTGTCAGAAGAAGCACAGGGAAAAATCTGGATTTGCAAAGTGCCTGATGAAAATAAGGCAAGAGATATAGAACGTAAGTATCGCATTACGTCAAAACAATATGTTGAAGGAGGATTACAACTAAGAGTGATTTCCGAAACACCGCCAGAGTTGGAATGTATGGCTGTTCCGGCAACATTGGAGGATGCATATATCTATTTTACAAATAAAGAAGGAATTCTAAGAAAGTTTTAAATATCAATTTCGAGACATTTTCGATAAATTTTTTAGAAAAAAATAGAGACAAGCCGAAGAATTTTATTGTATAATCAGTTTAAATAGTGAAAATTGTAAAAATACCGAAAAGCCCCCCTATAATCAAGAGGGACAGATCAAATGGAAAAATGCAAAGCCAGTATCAATAGCCCGGCATAGTGAGGGGAATAACTCTCTCGTATGTCGGGTTTTTGTTACGACAAATTTCAGCAGATATTGGCAAAAATATGCAAATAATGATAAATGTATCATAGAAGCAAGCATATCACGGATAAAGCAAAAGAGAGGTCTTTTGAGAAATCAGAAGCACCTTGAAAACAGGATAGAGTAGTCAAATTGACGAATATTGAAAATGTGCTGAAAAAGTGTTGACGAAATGCAGGATAATCTATATACTTCAATATAGAACATACGTTCTATTTCTTCGAACAAGACAGCAGCATAGAAAAGGACTATGCGACGGAACTTGCTGTCTATGGTCTTTCAGTCATCCACTTTCCCTGTGATTGAAAGAAAGACTTTGTAAAGTGGGAGAGTGAGAAGATGATACCGCATATTGAATATCATTGCGACACAGAAGGATGTAATGCACGATTGTTTGATATCGTAAGTGAGCAGGGAGTGATTGAAGTAAAATGCCCAAAGTGTAAACAAACGATACAAGTAGATGTGGAAGAATTATATGAAACAATTCGTCTATATCAAAAATTTAAAGAGAATAGAAGAACTAAAAAAGAGTTGAGTAAACTACCCTATACAGGTTAGTGAAAATAAAATATTTTCACAGCACTGATACCGGGAGAAACGAAACCGTCAAGTTGATTTAACATTGGCAAATTCGTTTCTTCCGGTTTTTTTGATTTTTTTCAAAAAAAGTTGCGAAATAGCTTGTTTTTTACTTCTTTATAGATTGGGTTACTGAAAGGAGAATTATTAGATAAGAATTACAGAAAAAATTTTAGTAGAAAGGGGAAAAGACCATGACAAGGCAGGAAGAATTAGAGTTCAGAAAAAGATGTCCGTACGATGCAATGGGAGATTATTCGCTGTTGTCACGAAAGACGGAAGAGGAAAAGAAGAATTTTAATCAGAATCGTTCAATGTCGAAGAAATAACAGTAGTTATTAGGAGAAAGGTTTTAGCAAAATACGGAGTCGCAGGCTCCCGTTTAAAAAAACGGGTGCGTCTGTGACTATTTCTGTTGCTTTCTTTTGCTGTTAGTAGAAGATCATTGATTAAAACATAGACCACTCGTGCCGTAAGGCAGAAAGGTGGTCTATATGCTTACATTAAGAGAACTTCGGAATATGGTGGAAGTAGCAGAGGTAGAAGGGAGAGTGCCTTCAGTAAAAGCACTTTTGGAAGCAAAGGTGCCAGTTATTGTGAAAGAATTGCTAAGCGAACAGGCGGAGATTTCTGTATATCAAAATGGATTTGTGCTTTATCGGGTTGGAAAACGTGCAACGGTATTTCCACTTCATTCATGTAAAGAGTACATATATGATTCAAATATAGAGGCGCTTACAAATATAAATGAGAGATTTTTCGATAATGAGAATTGGTATATACGCCTTATTTTGGAGGGAGAAGATCGCTTAGTAAAAAATCAAGAAGTTCGTAATGGAAAGAAAACAATATCTTATAGTGCAGTAGCAGAAGATTGGAATGAATTGAGAGAAGAAGATTCTACATTAGCCCATATATGCTACTGATACTAAAATAGTAAGGTGGCTGAAAACAAAATCAGAAGGATGATTTTTCTATAACAGTGAGTGGGAAAGTATATACAGACCGGAAAGAAGCCGGAACTGCATTGATTGCAGCTTGCAGTGGATTGAAAACGGTACAGGTATCCGGGACAGTGGGAGAGTTTCATGGATTTTCATTGAGCGCTGCCTATGATTCCTTCAATCAGTGTTATAACTTAACCATTAAGGGGAAATGCAGCTATACCGTGGAAGTTGGAAAAGATGCGTTGGGAAACATCATGCGTATTCAAAATGCCCTTACCGGAATTGAGAAGAAACTGCCAGAGGCAAAGCTGAAACTGGAAACTTTGCAGGAGCAGTTATTGTCTGCACAGGAGGAAGTGAAAAAGCCATTTGCCCAAGAGACGGAACTGGCTGAAAAAATGAAACGTCTGGATGAGCTGAATATACTGTTAGATATGGATAGTAAGAGCAGCCATGAGGTGATAGAAGTCGAAGGGGAAACAGAAGATTTGCCAAAGCAACCGGAAAATCTCACCAATCCTGCATTTCAAAAACCAGAAGCAGAAAAGAGTGCAGATTCTTATAAAAAGCCTTCTGTATTGGACAAGTTGAGAGAAAAACAGGCGAAGGGCAGCATAGAGCAGTATAGTCAGAAACCAACAAAAAAATATGAATAGGCATTATAAAAGAAACCCGTCAGAGATGTTCTGGCGGGTGTTTCAGAAAGAAGGGATTTATATATGAGAGAGAAAGAAATTATAAATGATATGGAAAAAGAAAATCGGTTATTTGATGGAAACGGAGAGTATTATGGAATTTATCAGTTAAAAAAATCTGAGGAGAGAACCTATCAGTTTATGGGAATGCGTGAAGCAAGCAGTCTTGGATTTGAAATTCATGGAGAGGATTATGAACTGATATACAGTGATCGGCTTGGTATAGAAGATACGTTAAATTCCCTGTATGAGAAATTCAATATCAATCATCCGCAGGATTTTACCGGGCATTCCCTTTCGGTTAGTGATGTGGTTGTTATGCGAAAGAACGGGGAAAGTAAAGCCTATTATGTGGATTCTTTCGGTTTTACAGAGCTGCCGGAGTTTATCCATGAACGATTGCGCTTACAGGAAGTTTCTGTGGAGGAAAAGGGAGAACAGAAGGGATATCTGCCTGTCTATCAGCAGACACTTCAATATGCAATGGAACATGGAGCAGCGGATGACTATTTAGATTCCCGAAAGTTAAACATAGACTGTAAAAAAGCCATTGAGGATACAATTAAGGAGCATTTTGATGGTATGCGGCTTTCATTGGAAGATTCCGGCGGAGTGTTGGAACAGTTTGGAACGGAACGTGTTTCTTATGTATTGGCAAATACTTTGCGGCATTTGTCCGAGGACGGACGCTTTTCCAGAGATAACCGGGTATGGGCAGATGGGATTGAAGTTACGGAAAATATCCACAGAGGTAGGGATATGAACTTGGACTATCTGGTGAACAGCCATCCGGCAGTCTTGGATGGTTACATCCATCTGGTCAGAGGAGAAATTCGTATGCTCGATGTGGAGAAAAAAATGGGGATTCCCCATGTAACGGAACAGACTTCCGGGCTTATGGTAGAAGGACACATGGGAACATGGCATACCATAGGACAGCGGGAGTATCATGGAGAACGGTTTTTCCTTATGAGACATGATGAGTATGGAAGCGAGGCGGCAGACATCATTGTATCAGAAAATGGTACTCTGGTAGCAGAGGATTTACGAAATGGGTTTGATGCAGAGGCAGGTTTTGCAATTTCTGAATATCTGGAAGAAAATGGTGCTTCGGTATATAATCTGAAGGAATTACCGGCAGACGCAGATATTGTCTTATATGACGGAAAAGAACTCTATACAGAGAAAGCACAGCCGATCATCAATGATTCTTGGGATTATTCTATGGTTGGAATTGATGAGAACGGAGAGGAGTACCGATTTAATTTTTACGAAATTCATAGTGTTGCAACCGAAAAAGGATTAAGGCTGAAAATGCCGGAATTACATTACATAGATCACTATTATGTCGTGGAAGATTTACAAAAACAGGGGAAATTAGATATTCGGGAATATTCTTCCCTGTCAGAAGCGTTAGAGAATTATTTTGCATTGCCAACCCATAAGATGAAAGCGCTTGGGATTCAGAATCAATCCCCACTTCCGGGAAGTCTTGATTTTATTCAATGTAAAAATGGGGTAGACCACCTGACGGAAGATTGGACAAAAGTAACAGGATGGCTGAATTCACAGATTTATCAGACAGTACAGTATTTAAAAGAAAGCCTTGAAGTACACGAGACACAGATTGCGTATGATACGGGCATTGGTTTCTTTGCCATCCAACATACGGATGGTGGCTATGATTACACGTTTTATGATAAAGATTATCTGGAAAAGGATGGCGGGGTATATGACGATCCAGAGTTTACGATTGAAGAAGCGGCAGGAGACCTATTGGCGGAAGAGGGAATTTCTATCCATGATTGTAAAGTCATGGATTATGAGGACCTTATGGAATGTGTAGAGAGTGCCGAAAAGGAACAACAGACAGAACGATTAAATTCTTTTGAGCATACCAATTTCCCTGCCCCGGAACTTACCGAGGATGATTCAGCTTTGGGAGGTTGGAGTCAGAAAGAAGTAGAAACAGCAGTCCTTGAGAACGCACAGGAATGTCTGGAAGAGATGGGACTGTCACAGGAAGTCACGCTGATTGGAGCAAGAGTATATGGAAGCCGGACAAGAGAGGGACTTTATCGTGAAGATTCCGATATAGATGTGGCGCTTTCCTATTCCGGTAATATTTCCGAGGATCATTTTTTTAATGCAATGCACGAAGCAATCAAAGAGGTAAACGGAATTACTGTGGATGTAAACCCGATCTCTGTGGAGAAAACAGGTACATTGGAAGCCTATATGAAGAAGGCAGAGCAATATCTGGATGAAAAGGAAGTGGAAAAACTGGCGGCAGACTTAGATGCCTTTGCCTATAATCATGATACTTATGAATATCAGGATTCGGTGGAGAACCGGGAAGAAGCCATACAAGACATTAAAAAGAATTTAGAACAGGGGAATACAGAGTATCTGAAAGAGTGGCTGAAGGACGTGATCGAAGAGTCGGAAAATTCAGAGGAGCAAAAAGAGGCAGAGCCACTTCTTGCACGATTGGATACGATTGAAAAGAAGGTATCGGAGAGACAGGTAGAGCCTTCACTGACTTATTATGTGGCAGAATGTATGGAATTTTCCGTCTTAGGGGAATATCATGCGTATTTAACGATTGATGAAGCCTTTGACATTTATAAACGGATTCCATCTGACCGCATGAACGGTGGAAAAGGAATTGGGATTTGCTTGCAAGAGGACAGCCTATATGCCGGAGAATATCCATTGATGCGCAGTAATCAGATTGATATGGAGACGTTGGAGGGGATTCCTTATATGAAGAATCACCCATTGGTACAGCAGGCAGTAAAAGAAATGGAACAACGAGGCGTTAAGCTGTGGTATACAATCAAAGAAGCACAAGCCGAAAAGGAGACGGAGCAGAGGCAGGAACAGCCGCGAAGAGAAAGTAAGAAAGAGTCTGTCTTAAAAGCGTTGAAAGAACGACAGGAAAGATTAAAGGCACAGCAGACAGAACCGAAACGCCCAGAACGGTCCCAGAGCAAAAAGAAGGGGGATATGGAATTATGAGTAAGATCGTATTTGAAAATGATGAATTATTGGTCGTGGCAATGTTTGACGGGGGAACCCGAAGGAGAACGATGGATCAGATTGAGGAGATTCTTCCTCATGTGCAGGATGATGACGAGGTATTTCCGCTTGCAATCAATACACTAAACAAGCTGAAGCAGATTTCAGAAGCAGAATACCTTAGTCTGGACTTGGAGAGTTATAAACAGGAACCGGAGGAGAGCGTATGATACGAAACCACTATGCAATTTATCAGTTGAAAAGAGGGGCGGAGACGAAACATCTTTGTTTCCGTCCCTATCAGGAGTTAAAAGAGAAGAAGATTGCTGTCCGGGCAGAAAACTATGAACAGGTATTTCACACAGGAATTTTGCCGGGAGATACTGCGGAAAGAATCTGGAGACGTTTTTTGCGACAGCCGCCTAAAACTTTTCGAGGATATCATTCCCTTAGCACCAGTGATGTGATCGTAATAAATAAAGAGGGGGCAATCACTTCATTTTATGTGGATAGTAAGCGGTTGGTGGAAGTGCCGGATTTTATCCGCCTGAATGGTTCCAGTACCTTGATCTCTATGGATACTGTGGACTATCAGGTGGAGGGGGTGAAAGGAAACTGGCTGGCAATCGACGAGACGAAAGTAGAAGGCAACGTGTTTTTCCTTATGCAGAGTGAGCAGTATGGAGCGGATGCCGCTTATATTGTAGTGAAGGATAGCGGAGAATTGGTTGTCCGAGAGAGCAGCGGGTTTGATGATAAGACGATAGAACAGATACAGAGGTATCTTCATCCAACAAAGCAGATAGAGACCATAACAAAACCGGAAAAACCACAACTTGAGAACTGGCAGAAAGCACAGGAAAATGGGGAGTATTTGCGAAGTGCGGAAATCACAGAAGAACAGAATTACAATATGATTGATGGTCTGATGAATAATAAAGCTCCGAAAAAGAAGAAAGAGAGGACTTCCGTATTGAAAAAACTGCGTGAGAAACAGGCTGCGATTGCAATGCGAAGTGGGAAACAGCCACAGGAGCAGATGATGGATATGGAGCGTAGAAAACAATAAAAGCAAGGAGGATGGTTACTTTATATAGTGCCATCCTCCTTGCTTTTATTTGGTTAAGCGATACCGGGTAATGTTTTTCCAGTTTTCAGGGAATCCCATTTTTTCCAGTAAATCAGTATGTTCTATGTGGATCAGTTTTTTCGATACATCATCTATTGACTTTGCCAGACGTTTTTTGAAAAGACGGAAATCTTTGTCGGGCAGTAAATATCGAAAAGCAATGACAACTGCAAATAAATCATTTTTTCCGTATTGATACTGGCTTCCCTGTATAGGGATAGATAGTTTACGATGCAGTGGTAAATCAGAAATCGTATCTCGTGTGCGATAGGTAAAGAGCCGTTCGCTGTGGGCGCATACATTTCTGAATTTTGTAAGTACAGATAGAAATTGCTCCATCTGTTTTTGGTTGATGATTCCAAAATTTTTACAGATTTTTGACTGTAACGATTGAGGAAAAACCTTATACATCTTAGAAAGATTACCAAACGTAAGGACAGAGACTAAAACCCAAAGGGGGATGTTTCCATACGTGTTCCTTTGGTAATTGATAAATTCATAATCGGTAGTATTCGCTGCATACTTTAGGGTGGAAATCAATCGAGATACTATTTTTTGATTGCGTCGGTTCGTATTATAGTTTGAACTATCCAGATAGGCGTCCTGTGATTCCCCATACTTTTCTGTAAAATAATAAGACATGAGTGAACGGAGGTTACGTTCTATTTGGAGTAAATATTTAAAAAATAAATCTCGTAAATCAGAGTCAAATTCATATAAGGCAACAATTTCCTCGAATGTTGTTCCTATTTTATATGTTTTGGTAAAAGGAACTCGGAATAAGTGCTTGTACCCACCAATCAAAGGGAAATATCCGATTTGCTTGAACATGGCTTCTGCATAAGCTCGATCAGATATGATGATTCCTTTGTCCTCTAAATGTTGTATTTGCTGCCCAAAGCTGGCAAATGTTTTTTTCGTCATAGTATTCACCCCTATATAGCAAAAGAGGGAGAGACCCGCAGGCTCTCCCCCGGTCACGGGCTTCGCAAGTTTCCGCAACACGATCACTGAACCTAATATAACAAACCAATGTAAAAATGTCAACTGTTTCCGAAGGAATCTTCCACAGGAGATTTACAAAGGGTTATAAGGTTCTAGGGTAGTATATGTATTGATTGGGTAAATAATACATCAGAGAAATGGATGAAAAAATGAATACAAAATAGAGGGTATTTATTGAGAAATCGTTGTGTTTCAAGTATAATATTCACGATACTTTTTGGAGGTGGATCGTGTGTATAATATAGCAGTTTGCGACGATGAAAAAGACTTTGTTGCTGAAATGAAAGTCCTGCTACAAAACTATACCAAGGAAACAGGAACAGAATTTCGTATCTCTGTATTTGAGGATGGTAAATATTTAATTGAGAATTATGACAAGAGTATTGATTTAATTTTTCTCGATATACAAATGAAAGATATGGATGGCTTAAAAACAGCGGAATATATCCGAAAAATAGATGAAACAGTCGGTATTTTTTTTCTGACTTCTCTTGTTCAGTATGCTCTTGAAGGGTATCAATATCAAGCTGTCAACTATCTTGTAAAGCCGATCAAATACAACAGATTGAAAACAGAATTAAATCGTTGGTTGGAAAAATATCATAAAAAGATTCCAAGTATTGTTGTTTCCAATGACAAAGGTTCTTTTAAGATAGCGTTAAATACCCTGCACTATGCGGAGACCAGTAAACGAAATCTTTTATTACATACGGATACAGAAGAAATTCTATGTTATCGTAAAATGAAAGATCTTGAGCAAGAGCTACTCCCCTTTGTTTTTTTTCGCTGCCATACCGGTTATCTTGTAAACTTGGCATTTGTAAAAAGTGTAGAAAAGTTAGAAATAGAATTGAACTCTGGAGAAAAAATTTATGTCAGTAAGCCAAAGAAAAAAGAATTTATGGAAGCGTTAGCCGGATACTGGGGGAAAATGCTATGAATAATGCTATAAATATAGATATGCTAACATTTTTGCCAGACATATTTTTTACAATATGGGAAGGGATTATCAGTGTAATTTTACTAAAAACTTATACTACGAAAAAAATCTCTTTGAAAACAGATGTACTTTGGATTTTTTTGTTCGTTCTTTTGGTTGAAACTATGACCTTTTTTTCAGTTTCATCAACATTAAAGGTTTTGCTTGAATATTTTTTGTTCCCGCTTATTGTATGGACAATATATAAAATCAATATAAGAAAATGTTATTTATCTATTTCCCTGTTTACATTTATTTGTATCTTATCGGAACTTATCATAGTAACCATAACGGGATTTTTTGATACTTCATCTTTAGGCTTTTATTTTTCAATAGAAATTGGGGTGATAAATCATATTTTGATAACTGCACTTGCAGTTTTTATGGGAACAGTATTAAAAAAATTGGAAAATATTTTTACAAAGCGAGAAGATTTATTATTAGGCATTTTTTTATTTGCACTGATTTTATTACTTTTAAGTTTCGTAAACCAATCCATATTTGGATGGGAGTTAATGACACAACTAGCGCAAATTATAGGAATAATCATATTGCTTGTAGCTTTAGTTTTGTTGATTCATTTTGTACATGACAGTGTAAAAACACGTTTGATCCAGCAGGAAGAAGAACGGTCTTTAGAAAAAATGAAAGTTCAATATCAATATTATGAAGAACGCTTAAAAGATGAACAGCGTGTGCGGGAAATCTACCATGATATGAAGAACCATCTGCTTGTTTTGCAGGCACAGCTTAAAGAGTCAGGAAATACGGATAACCAAAGGAAAAAGCAAGAAACCGAGAAGATGATCTTAAAGTTACAAAATGAAGTATCTGCTTATGGGAACTATATACAAACTGGAAATGCTTTTTTAGATGTTATTCTCAAAGATAAGATGGCACAGGCAAAAGAAAAGCAGATTGATTTTTTGGCAGAAATTGATTTTTCAAAGGGTGGTTTTATTGAAGGATTGGACATTAGCACAATATTTGGAAACGCATTTGATAATGCGATTGAAGCGTGCATAAAACTACCAGAAGAAGAACGGATGATTACTGTAAAAACAGGAGTTAGAAATCATTTTTTCCTTATTCTCATAGAAAATTCAGCAAAAGATTTTTCTGAAACTACTACAAAAGAAGATGATTTTTTACATGGTTTTGGTAAGAAAAATATTCAAAAGTCTGTGGAAAAATATCAAGGAAGCTGTCAGAAGAATTATGAAAACGGGATTTTTAGCCTTTCTATTTTGTTTCCACTGCAAAATATTTAGTTAATGACAAAGTACGTTCTATCTGCAAAAACAGATGGAGCGTATTTTTTATAGTCAAATTAAGCATTGTAAAGGTCAAAGTACGCATCCAATATTGTTTTTCTTTCTTTTCTTTCTATACTGAAAATGTAAAATGTTTTTTAAACTGGAGGATACGAAGATATGACTATTTTAAAAGCGAGACAAATAAAAAAGTATTATGGAAAAAATGAAAATCTAACGAAAGCTCTGGATGGTGTGGACTTGAATATCAATCAAGGTGAGTTTGTCGCCATTATAGGTGCATCTGGCAGCGGAAAATCGACTTTGCTTAATATGATCGGTGGATTGGATAATCCTACTTCTGGTGAAGTTCAAATTGGAGGAAAAGAAATAGGAAATATGAATGCGGACGAATTAACAGTTTTCCGCAGAAGAAATATTGGTTTTATTTTTCAAAATTACAACTTAATTCCCGTATTGAATGTATTGGAAAATATCACACTTCCCATTGAATTAGATGGAAAATCGCCTGATGAATCATTCATTACAGAAATTATAGATATTCTTGGACTAAAAGAAAAAATATATAAAATGCCTTCGCAACTATCAGGCGGTCAACAGCAACGGGTAGCGATTGCCAGAGCGTTAGCCAGTAAACCCAGTATTATTCTCGCTGATGAACCTACAGGTAATTTAGATTCTGTTACAAGTGAAGAAGTATTGGGTCTGATGAAAAAAATGAGCGAACAATTTCATCAGACAATCGTTATGATTACACACGATCCTAATATTGCTTCCAAAGCTGACCGTACCATAAAAATCAGTGACGGAAAAGTAATTGCGTAGGAGGGAGATTTTATGAATAAAAATGAAATTGTCTCAAAAAAGGCAATGAATCGGTTAGCAAAACGAAATTTCACTAAAAAACGTATGAGAAATATCTTTTTGATTTTAGCTGTTTCTCTTGTGACACTTCTATTAACAGTTATGTTCGGGGCTGGTATTAGTATTATTGAAAATGTAGAAACTGCCGATCTTCGACTGAAAGGAAGTACAGCTAACGCATTTCTCTATGAGGCAGACGATCAAGAAATGGAAAAAGTAGCAGAACTTTCAGAAATCAGCCGAATTGGATGGCAGTATTATATTGCTTCTGTTACTCCGAAGTATGAGCTGTCAAATCAAAATGTGATCGCAATGACCGGCTATGATGATACAGAATGGAAAAAAAATATCATTCCAACCATTACCAATCTAAACGGCAGTTATCCCGAAAAAGAGAATGAAATCATGGTTTCAGAATGGACATTAAAAAAATTGGGAATTGACAGCCCTCAGATTGGTATGAGGATTCCTATTTCATTTACAACCTTGTCTGGAGACTCTTATCAACAAGATTTTATTCTTAGTGGCTTCTACACAGATTATATTTATCGTGCAGGTGTAACACCGAACAGCGGAAATACAATGGCAGCCAATCTTTATTACATGAATCATGGAAGTAATAAGCGGGCAGTAGGAAATATTGTTGTATCTGATTTGTTTGCAGAAAAATATCTGTCAAAAGAAGGTCGTTTAGGAACTTGCTTTATTGATGAAAGTTTGAACAGCGAAGAAGCCTTAAATTTATTGAAAGGGCAAACTGGACTAAATCATATTATTGTTGCTGGTTTGACAAAAAATACTTCACAAAGTTTCTCTATGGCAGCTATCCCATTTTTAGCTGTCTTGTTGGTTGTAATAAGTGGATATTTACTGATCTATAATGTGATGAATATTTCTGTTATACAAGAAATGCACATGTATGGGCAGCTTAAAACTCTGGGAACAACAAAAAAGCAGTTGAAAAAGCTGATACGAAAACAAGCAAATTACATCTCTTGGATAGGTATTCCTGTTGGATTAGTTTTAGGAACTGTTTTTGCTATTTTTGTCATTCCTGAATTACTTGAGCGTCTTACGGCAGGAAGCGGATTTGGGGGTGCATTGACAAATGATATTTCAATTTCTCCCTGGCTATATATTTTTTCCAGTTTGTTTTCATATTTCACAGTCTATATTAGCTGTAGAAAACCTGCGAAATTGGCAGCGAAGGTATCTCCAATAGAGGCGTTAAGATATACAGAAGTGCAAGAAAATGTCAATAGTAAGCGTAGCCGTAAAGGAACAAAGTTATATTGTATGGCTTTCCGAAATGTGTTCCGAAATAAAAAACGTGCCCTATTAACATTTTCTTCCATGTTTTTTGGATTGCTTATCTTTTTTGTAATCAGCACTTCTACTTATGGTGTAAACTATGACGTAAAGCTTGAGAGAGAACAGCCGTATTCGTTTACTTTGAAAAATTTGTCATTTCAGACGGATGACTATACAAAAATTGAAGATATACTAAATGGTGATGTTCAATCTCAGATTCAGTCATGGAATGGTGTTTCTGACATCAATACAGAATATGTAGACTATGCCGTATTCAAAGAACCTGTTCCAGAATTAGCTTCGTGGATTCAACAGCAGGCAATAGAGCACAACCTCGCACCACAGAATATTTCTGATGATTTGCAGGCAATGGTTGCAGGCTTATCAATAGAACAGTTAAATCGATTTTCTTATGAAACTATTTTCGACAAATCGGAAATCGAGAAGCACTTAAATGATGGAACGGGTATTTTTTTAGTTGAAGCAGATTCGGAAAACACGAAATTACTGTGTGGGAAAACGATTACACTTTCAGGAAGTATGGAAGGTGATTTACAAAGTTCTTATGTTGTACTTGGGGTTTTGACAACTCCTACATCGAACCAATATGTGGAAAACTACAATTATTATGGCAGTGATAACGGACAGGCAGTAAAGTGCTACACTTCTTTTCAAGGAATTGAAAGATTAACAAAGTCACCAATCGTTCATTCACTTCAAATCAATGTTGATGAAGGAACAGACGAAAAGATTAGCAATCAACTATTAGATTTATTTGCATCTGATGATACCATAGGAATGACTTCTCAACTGGAAAGCAAGGCAATGGTAGATGACGGTGTACAGATGATTCGTATAGCTGGAAAAGTGATAGGAATATTTCTTATCGTTATGGGGTTGCTTAATTTTATCAATGTTATTTTTACCAATATTTATGCACGACAAAAAGAACTTGCCGCATTAGAAAGCATAGGGATGACACAGAAACAGTTAAAAACGGTGCTTATTTTAGAAGGGCTATATTACAGCGTTATTACGATAGGACTCTTACTTACAATAGGATTGCTTGTTTCTAAAGGGGTATTTGTACTTATACAAAATGTAGTTTACTTTGTAGAATATGGTATTCCATATGCTTCAATTCTAATACTGTTTATGCTTATGCTTTTAATCTGTACAATAATACCGTTAATAGTTTATAAGAGCATTGCGAAAGAAAGTATTGTAGAACGTTTACGCAGATACCAAGATTAGAAAGAAGGGAGAGGTTTGCAAAAATATACTTTACAAATAAAGGGGGAGAATAAATTTATTATCCTTTCTCCCTCTGTCCTTTATAAGTTAATATACAAAATAAAAAATAATCCGAGTACGGAGATTTGCCTGGATATGAAATGTCTGTTTCCTAAAGATTTAGAGGAATATCTTTTAAATGTCCTTAATGCAAATTCAGATAAAGATTACTTTTCTTTTCCTAGTATTAGAAAAGGAACTTTTACTTCGGATGATCTTTTACAACTCGCACAACGACAATTTACGGATCTGTATATCGAAAATGATAAATGTTTTGAAAAAGTTGTGTTACTCAACCATACTGGAAATATTTTGGAATTTAACTGCAATAAGAAATTTTGGATTGTATGCAAAAGTTCAGAAGCCAAATTTTTTTGCTATTACCCTGACGGACATATAGAAATGATTACTATTGAAATTTAATACATCCTCGGGAGGTGAATTTTTATGGGAAGTTATGATTGATGGTCTGATGAATAATAAAGCTCCGAAAAAGAAGAAAGAAAGGACGTCCGTATTGAAACAAGCTGCGATTGCAATGCGAAGTGGAAAACAGCCACAGGAGCAGATGATGGATATGGAGCGTAGAAAACAATAAAAGCAAGGAGGATGGTTACTTTATATAGTGCCATCCTCCTTGCTTTTATTTGGTTAAGCGATACCGGGTAATGTTTTTCCAGTTTTCAGGGAATCCCATTTTTTCCAGTAAATCAGTATGTTCTATGTGGATCAGTTTTTTCGATACATCATCTATTGACTTTGCCAGACGTTTTTTGAAAAGACGGAAATCTTTGTCGGGCAGTCAGAAAAAAGCTGATTGTCCTTGTTGAATAGGGATAGGAAACACAAACGAGGTATGGTAAAATAAAGACATCAAAAACGGAGTTTGTTCGGAGGTGTTAAAAATGGCAACTTCAAATATTAAAGCCAGTATTCCTTGTGATATTCATAGCGTATGGAAAGTTGTTACAGAGGTTGAAAATTACACATGGCGTAGTGATTTGAGTAAAACAGAAGTCATAAGCGACAAGCAGTTTATCGAATATACCAAAGAAGGCTATCCGACCACCTTTACAATCACTATCACAGAGCCATATAAGCGTTGGGAATTTGATATGGAAAACAGCAACATGAAAGGACACTGGGTTGGTATTTTTACTTCCAGAGATAATGAAACGGAGATTGATTTTACAGAGTATGTAACAGCGAAAAGATTCTTTATGAAACCTTTTGTCAAAGCCTATCTAAAAAAACAACAGGCGCAATTTGTTGCAGATTTATGTAAGGCACTATTATAAAAACAGAAAGGAGCGATACGAATATGAAAATAGAGATACAACAAATATTGAACGGTTAGACTGAAAAGGAGGAAAGATATATGGCATATTTTAAATATCAAGATAAAGACATTTTTTATGAAGAATACGGACAAGGCGAGCCGATTATCTTCCTACATGGCAATACAGCTTCTTCTAAAATGTCTGAATTTCTTATGCCGCTGTATACAGAAAATTTCAGATGTATTTTGATTGACTTTTTAGGGAACGGGCAATCAGATCGAGTAGAAAGCTTTTCGCTGGATATGTGGTATGATGAAGCCTTACAGACGATTGCTCTTACTGAACATTTACAATGCGGAAAGGTCAGTCTTATTGGAACAAGCGGTGGCGCATGGGCGGCGGTCAATGCGGCGTTGGAACGCCCCGACTTATTTCACGCAGTCGTAGCAGACAGCTTTGACGGGCGCACTCTTAATGAAAATTTTTCCGCTAATCTTTTATCTGAAAGGAAAGCGGCGAAAGAAGATGCACAGTCAAGGCAATTTTACGAATTGTGTCAAGGTGCAGACTGGGAAAAGGTCGTTGACCTTGATACAGAAGCATTATTGAAGTGTGCGGAGGAAAAGCGTCCACTATTTCATAAGCCGTTGGAGAAATTAAAAACGCCTATTTTATTCATGGGAAGTAGAGAAGATGAAAGTTGCCGAAACAACATTGAAAAAGAATATAGAGAAATGGCTTCTATGCTTTCTCAATCTTCCGTATATCTTTTTCCAAACGGAGGACACCCCTCGCTTTTTTCCAATGCGGAAGAAGCCGCAATGCTGATAAAAAAATTCATAAGTCAACACATAACTGAATAATCGCTACCCTTACAGTAGCACCACCGAGCAGGAAATCCCGAAATGCCATCCTCCCTGCTTTTATTGCTTAACAGCGAAAACAGGCAGGGCAGTCAACGTCGGTTTGCAGAGCCGTATCTTGCCGTTGACTGGCTCGGCTGGATTTGCTATTTTTGACTGGTAATTGCAGATTTAGTTCTTATGATTATATCCAATAGTGCTTATTATGATGGAAATTCCAAAAATCAAAATTGCCGCCATCCCGGCAATAAGCACATATGAATAAACAGAATTTACAATAGCAGCCATTCCCGGTCCATCTTCAAAATATTTTACAAAGTAAAACATTGGAATTACTACAATCAATCCCATAGTTTGTGCAGAACGAAAACCAAACCAATAAGTTAATGGCAAGCAAATTCCTGTCCATAACAACGGGATAATAACTGCTGCTGCAATCGAAAATAACCAGATAAGCATATCAAAGTTTTGAAAAATAGTGCTGGATAAACTGTTGAACGCAATACTACCCAAAATGCTGATTGCCACCGTATATATAACAGAAATGTATTTACTTGCAACAACAGTAAAATTGCTTATCGGCATAGTTAATTGATATTTTTTCCAGCTTGCCTTTTCATCACTTGCGAAACTCATAATGTTTTGCATACCGATTGTCATGGCAAACATAACAGAAGCAAATAAACCGGCATAAATTCCAGCATTGAAAATAAGCAGAACAATAGCTGCTGCAGCAATCAGAATAAGCTTCTTATCAATACTCTTGAAAAAAATGGATATGTCTTTATAAATCAATCCTCGCATGATGTTCCTCCTTTAACATAGAAAAGCATAATATCTTCTAATGTAGCATTATCTACAATGATGTTTTTATATTTCCGTTTGAATGATTCTTTGTCATGAACAAGACACTCAACACTCATATTCGTAGTTCGGTGTATGATATAATCATCAGAGGAAAGCAGTGCAAATTTTTCTTTTCCGCACTTAGCTATACCGTAATTGTAAACAAGATTATCCTTTTGTTCCTCGAAAATAATTTTACCCTGATGAATCAAAATTACATAATCTGCAATTTTTTGTATATCAGAAGTGATATGTGATGAAAAGAAGATAGAGCAATCTTCATCTTGGATAAAATCTAAAAACAGGTCTAATACTTCATCACGCACAACAGGATCAAGCCCTGTTGTTGCTTCGTCCAAAATTAACAGTTTAGGTCTGTGTGCCATAGCGCAGATGATAGACAATTTCATTTTCATACCTTTTGAAAATGCACCAATCGTTTTCTTGGTCGGGATTTTGAATTTTTCCAAGTATTGGGGAAAAAGGTTACTATCCCATGTTTTATAAACTCTTTTCAAAATTTTTTCAATATCTGTGGCAGTAAACACATCATGAAAATTACATTCATCAAAAACAACGCCAATATTTTCTTTGACAGTTGGAATTGTATGGTCTATTCCAAAAACCTGTACCTGTCCGCTATCTTTGTTTAATTCATTTAATATCAGATTGATAGTAGTGCTTTTTCCTGCACCATTCTCGCCAATAAAGCCTACAATTCTACCTTTAGGAACTTTGAACGAAACATTGTCCAAAGAAAAATCCTCAAATTGCTTGCATAAATTCTGTACCAAAATGTTGTTATTCATGCCTGTCACCTCTCGTTATTCCTCGTAAAATAGTTTTAGAATATTCGTCATCTGTTCAAGACTAATGCCATGCGCTCGACCAATTTCTGCGACTTTTTGCAAAAGTTCTTCAGCAATTCGTAACTGTTCCTCTTGAATAAATTCCCTATTCTGTGATGCTACAAAACTTCCTTTTCCAGATACAGTTTCTATAAATCCATCTCTTGTCAAATCTTCGTATGCTCTTTGAACGGTAATAACGCTTATATGCAAATCTTTTGCTAAAGCTCTCATAGAAGGGAGGGCTTCGCCAGCAGATAGTGTACCGTCCATAATAAAACTTTTTACTTGCATACAGATTTGCTCGTAGATAGGCTTATCACTACTATTACTTATGATAATCTCCACTTGCTCACCTCACCATGCGTACTTATCGTAATAATCGTGCTTATTCGATAAGTACAGTATAGGCGATTTGTGTGAAACTGTCAAGAAAAAAGAGGTCAATACATTCGGAAAAGCGAATGGCTGTCTATCAATTTATGTGTTACTTTACCGTACATAAATATTTATCTGCGTTCTACTTCTTTTCCTCGTTCCTGTTCTTTACCTTGCCGTAAAATGCTCTCTATGCTCTGCTTGAATTCTTTGGTATGTGCAGTTTGAATTGGAGGATTCCATCCAAGTATCATATCCACGTTACGACATACAGTATGTAGTTCTTTTTGGTAATCACGGTAATAGTCGTATTGTTTCTGGAGGGTATCTTTTTGAGTTAGAAGTTTTTCCTTCTGTTCTTTCAGTTGCTTCATCGTGGGAAGGGGCTGCGTTCCGTTTTTCTCTTTCAGTGATGTTACAGCCTTTTCATAAAGTGCAAGTTCAGCAGAATGTTCCTGACGGAATTTCTGCTTATTTTTGCTTTTACGAAATTGTGCATAGACAGATTTATTTGCGAGATACTGTCCGGTGTAGTGGAGTTGTTGATTGAGGCTCTTTAATTCCGATTCCACAGTTTTTAATTGTTTTCTGGAGTTAGAGGTTCGTTCTTTTACAGAAGAAAATTTATCTTCCAGAATTTCTCTGGTATCATATTCATATTCCTGCACATAGGCAATGGTCTTTGCCATTTCCTGAAGATTGGAGAGTTTGATCTTTCGGGCATAGGCTTGGCTTTGTTGTGCTTTTACACAGGTTTGTAAGTCAATGACTAGCCGCAGATTAGATTTAATGAATAAGATGTCCATAGGATCAGAGGAAATATCAGGATGAATATTTGGAGTTCTATGGTTGGATTCAAATTGCTGTTGCAGATAGTCTTTCTCATACTTTGTTCCTAAAGTACGCCCGGTAATATTCTTTTCTCGTTCTGGGTGCAGATAGCTGAAACGTCCACGATGTTCCGTTACAACAATCTGATATTTTTCATAAAGCTGCTTTTTAAAATCTTTTATATCTTTTGCTGTATGAGAAATTTCTGTAATAGTGTCTCGCAGGTATTGTTTTTGTGTTTGAAATGTGGTTTTGCGAGGTGTGAGTCCATCTGCAAGAATCTGTTCATTCAATTTATCTAATTTTTCTTGTCCGTACCGGGAGGCGTAGTATTCTTGATTTTTGATTTTATTTTCAGAAGGTGAGAGCAAATCCACCTGATGGAGATTTTCTCGGTGGCAGATATCCATGAGAGACTTCTGCAAGTGCCTTAGATAGTTATTTGTTAAATGGTGTTTGTATCCAGCAAGACAATCACTGTTTCGTTCCATATAGCCCTCTTTTGGAATATCGTATTTTCTTAGACTATTGATTACAATATGCACATGGATATTGCCGCTTCCATTGTGACCATCCGTATGAGTACAGACAAGAGCCTGATGTCCGGGAAAATTTTTACGAGCATATTCTAGTCCCAGTTCCTGTGCTTTTTCTCCTGTTAATCCACATTCGTCATGATCAGCAGGATCAAAGCTGATGATATAATGATGGGATTTGATTTCATCATAGGTTTGGTTTTGTGATATTGATTGTTAAGACGTTCGCATTCCTTATCAAATAACATTGGTTCGCAGTTCAATCCATCCAGATAATATTCCTCTCGTAATATCATTTGCCCATGTTCATTTAAAATCGGTTTCTTTGTTCGCTCATCATGTTGAAACAGGGGATAATCCAAAGATTCTCCGTAATTGGCATTTTTACTTACGATATGTTTCAACACTGCCATGAAAGTCACCTGCCATTCTTGTCACGTCTTTTCTTAAATTCCAAAGTTCAGAGATACAGGATTGAATTTCATCCTGCATGGTTTTAGATCGGATGCCGCCTGTATGAAAATAGCGGGCAATCTGATTTAAGTTACTTCCGATTTTTCCAAACTCAGCGGTCAGTTTTTGTAATTCCGGGATATCGGCAACTACTTCATAGCGAATCGCTATTTTTCCTTCCAACACCATTTTGCGGATGTACTCGGATAAGGTAAATCCAGTTTCTTCAGCCGCATCTGTTATTAACCCATATTCTATATCTGTAAAACGGACTGTGATACGATACGGACGGGAGATTGTTTTTTTCGGTCTTGCCATAGGAAGCCTCCTTTCTTCTTCGTATGCACATCGTCAATACCTCGGTATTGCGCTGCGAACACAACTTTTTGTGAGAGCCAACCTGCAAGTTTTAAGTGCAGGTTTTATATCGAGGGAATGGGGAGCGAAATCCCCATCAAGAAATGCCAAGTCTGCAAAAAACCGGAAACGGGTTATTGTCGGACATAGGCGAATCTTGCTCTGAAATGTTTTTCCCCTTCAATAACCCTGTTTGGGAGAGGTTAAGAAACAAGCAGAAAAAAGAAAATCTTTTCGATGCTTGTTTTTTTCATGCGCTGGGATTGGGTTTATGTAAGGATGAACCTTGAAAAATGAAAAATGTTTTTTAGAATGAGACAAGTTTCTGGACGCATAGAATCTCAAATAGGAAGGGGGTTATGCTTTTGGATGGGAAAACTTTGCAGGAATTGAAGCGTGTAAATATAAAAGAAGTAAATCCAGATGAGCTTGTGGATATTAGTGAAATTGAGATTGATACGAAACAGTCAGTACAAAAAAGAGTGAAAGAGTATGTGGAAAAGGTACATAACCCTTATCTTGTCCGGGTGGGTGAGTATGTTGTGAAGATTGGATATTCTGACTGTAAAGAGACGCTGAATGACCGGATGAAACAGTATATTTCAAAAATTGCAGAAACGAAATATTAAAGTTGAATTTGCTCTTTACAATATCAGGATGTCATGGTAATTTAGATGCAGGACAAAACAGTGAAATCCTGAAATTACTATAAGAAAGAATCTCGTAGGACAGGTTCGACTGACTGAAATCAAAATAGTAAAATCAGGAGGAAGCAAAATGCAGAAAAATGTATGTTATCATACTGCGATCTATCTTCGTTTGTCGAGGGATGATGAAGATATTGATGGCAGCGCAAAACGAGAAAGCGACAGTATTTCATCCCAACGTGAGCTGGCACGTTCCTTTGTAAGAGAACAGCCGGATATGGAGTTATTCGATATTTATATCGACGACGGATATTCGGGAGCCAACTTTGACCGACCAGATTTTAAAAGAATGATGGCGGACATTGAAAATGGAAATGTAAATTGTGTCGTTGTAAAAGATTTATCCAGATTTGGACGAGATTATATTGAAGCCGGGCGGTTCATTCAAAAGACCTTCCCGGCTTTTTCTGTGCGTTTTATTGCGATCACAGATCATTATGATAGTCTGACTGCGGACCAGAGTACCACATCTCTTGTGATTCCGGTCAAAAACTTTGTGAATGATTCCTACTGTCAGGATATTTCAGAAAAAGTAAAATCACATCAGAAAATAAAACGGGAGAAAGGAAAATTTATCGGGGCATTTGCAGTCTATGGATATCAGAAAGACCATGAAGATAAAAATAAGCTGGTCATAGATGAATATGCAGCAAAGATTGTGAAAAATATTTTTACATGGAAACTGGACGGCATGAGCAACCTTGCCATTGCGAAACGCTTGAATGAGAATGGAATCTTCTCTCCATTGGAATATAAGAAATCCCACGGAGAGCATTATGCCACAGGATTTCATGCAGGAATCGTATCCAAATGGTCTGCGGTGGCGGTAAAGCGTATTTTAACGAATGAGATTTACACCGGGACGATGGTACAGGGAAAACGGGAGAAAGTTAATTATAAGGTAGATAAGATTTTAGAAAAGCCAGAGTCTGAGTGGTTTAAGGTGGAAGGCACACATGAGGCAATCGTTTCCAAAGAGGATTACCAAAATGTGCAGCGGCTTTTAAAAGTCGATACCAGAGCCGGGAAGGGAAAAGAAAAAGCGCACATGTTTTCGGGACTTCTGTTTTGCGGAGATTGTAAAGAGCCGATGGTTCGTCGAATGAACCGATATAAGGGAACGGAAAAAATATATTATATTTGTTCTACGAGAAATCGGAGTGAGGGGTGCAGCAGACACAGTATTTCAGAAGCAGATTTGAAAAAAGTGGTATTCCGGATCATACAGTCACAGGTTGAACTTCTGATTGATGTAAATCGGCAGATACAGTATCTCCAGACGAAGGAAATGAACTTTGAGGATGTGGTCGGATTTGATAAAGAGATTATTCGATTAAGGAATGAACAGGAAAAATATCTGGAGCTGCGGGCGGGACTTTATGAAGATTTGAAGATGGGAGTAATTACGCAGGCAGACTTTAAGAACTTTAGTGCGATTTATGAAAAGCAGTATGTAGAAACAGAGAAAGCGTTGACAAGACAGGAGAATATGTTAAAGAAACTGTTTTACAATGGAGTGCAGTCCGGTGTGAAGCTGGAACGCCTGAAAGAGACCATGCAGATTACCACATTAGATAGGGATACCCTATTAGCCTTTGTAGACAGGATAGAAGTGTACGAGGAGAAAAAAGTATCGGTACAGTTTTGCTGTCAGGAAGAAATGGAGAAAATGTTGGTGTTGTCAGAATTTCTTTCTTCCCAATCGGAAGTCGTGAGGGAGGTGATCTAAATGGCAAGAACATCCAAACGTAAGGTTCGGTTAGAAAGCCAATTACTGCAAGAAAATGTATCAGTGAAAACATACATGGCAGGTATTTATGCAAGATTATCTGTGGATAATCATGACGGGAAAGAAATCTCCATTGAAACGCAGATTGAGATGGCGAAAGAATATTTAAAATCCCACACAGAGATTACGCTGTATGACTGCTATTCAGATTTGGGAGCTACCGGGACAAATTTTCAGCGGAGTGATTTTGAACGGCTCATGCAAGATGTGAGAGATGGATTGATCAACTGTATCATTGTAAAAGATTTTTCCCGGTTTGGAAGAAATTATATTGAGACAGGAAATTTTGTAGAGAAGATTTTTCCGTTTTTAGGCGTTCGTTTTATTGCCATTACAGATCAGTATGACAGCATCAAACAGGCGGACTGCAACGAAGCGCTTTCCATGCATTTGAAAAATATTGCCAATGAGCTGTATGCAAGGGACATTGCAGAAAAGGTCACAGCAAGTAAACAGGCAAAGATGAAACAGGGAGAATATCTGGGGAGCATTCCGCCGTATGGTTTTCAAATCGAAAAGATAGACGGGAAACGGACTTTAGTGCCGGAACCTGTGACCAGTGAGATTGTCAGGGAGATCTTTAACCGTTATGCTTCCGGGGAGACATTTGTATCTCTTGCAAAATGGCTGTATGGGCAAAAGATTCATCGTCCAAGCGATTATAAAAAATACAAAATGGTTTATCAGCAGGAGGGGCAGCAGTTAAGACAGTGGGAAAGAGAATCTATCCGATTTCTATTAACCAACGATGCCTACATAGGGAATCTTGTGCAGTCCGGCAAGCACATGAAAGAACAGATTACAGCGGAACACACCCACGAACCTCCGGTTTCGGAAGAAGTATTTTATCGGGTATGGGAAAGAATAGAAGAAAATATTAAAATACAAAATCGCAGACCACTTAGAAAGGATACGATGGAAGATATTTTCCGTGGGGTTTTGTATTGTGGTGAGTGCGGACATAAGTTAAGCCGTATGGTGACGGAGAGAAAGGTTTCTTATAAAGAAGTAAAAACATTTGTATTTTATAGTTGTCCGAATAGCAAACGGATTGATGAAGAAAAATGTGAAAATGATCAGATTACATTTCTTCAGATTCAGAAAGTGATCCTTCATCTGCTGAAAAAAGAATTTCTTTTAAGCAGTACACAGATGAAAAAACTGATGGATTTTAATAAAGAGGCAGGAGAAAAACGAAAAGAACAGATACAGAAAGCACAGGATGAACTGCAAAAATCGGTGGATGGTGCTGACAGGAAGAACAGTTCCTATTATCTGGAGTATCGAAACGGGAGCATTTCACAGGTACAATTTCTGGAAACAAAGAAGAAGTTGGAAGAAAAAAAGGAACAGGATCGGCAGACATTACGTGATTTACATACAGAGTATTCTTCCATTGACAGAATGGTAGATAAGCAGAATCAATTTCTCCGTACTATTTTGAAGTACAAAAGCTGTGCCGAACTAAATGCGGAACTGGTCAAAAATCTGATAGAGAAAATTTATGTGTATCGTGGGAAACGGGTAGAGATCATCTGGAAGTGGAATGATGAGTTTGCGAAGGTGATGGGAGGAACAGACGATGAAAAATAGACTGAAGATAGCAATGTATCTGCGATTGTCCAAGGAAGATGACTGGAATACACAGGAGAGTAACAGTATTTCTTATCAGCGTTTGTTGTTAAGAGGATATATTGAGCGAAAATTTGAAAATTATGAGATTTTAGAATTTGTGGATGATGGTTACAGCGGAACCAGTATGGACAGACCTGCAATGCAGGAATTATTAGCCGCTGCCCGGCAGAAAAAAGTAGATTGTATTATCGTAAAAGATTTTTCACGTTTTGCCAGAGACTATGTAGAAACAGGTTCCTATGTAGAGCAGATTTTTCCATTTTTAGGAATCCGTTTTATCTCTGTGAATGACCATTATGATAGTGAAGCTGTCACTAAAAAAACGATTGGGATGAATCTGGCATTTAAAACGCTGGTCAATGATCTCTATTCCAAGGATTTATCGGTAAAGGTGACTTCTTCCCTACACTCAAAAAAAGAACGGGGGATTTATTGCAGCGGGAACTGTCCTTTTGGATATCGCAAAAAAGCAGATGACAGAAATCAAGTGGAGATTGTAGAAGAAGAGGCAGCGGTTGTCCGGGAAATTTTTCGACTGACATTAGAAGGATATACTTCTGTGGACATTGCAAAGAAGTTTCATAAAGAAAAGGTAAAAACACCTGTGGAATATCTGATAGAGAGAGGAGCAACACACCGGAAGCCAGTTGGCAAGGAATTTTCATGGCAGCATACAACAATCTGTACGATACTGAAAAATCATTTTTATGCGGGAGATGTGGTATATGGAAAATATAAGAAGGATAAGGTTGGAGGAAAAAATCACTTAAAACCAAGAAGTGAATGGAAGATTACTTATAATCATCATGAACCAATCGTCGAACGGGAAATATTTGATGCAGTACAGCAGACGAGGGGAAGATCGAAACCTTATCAGCCACAAAAAGCACATATTCTGATGGGAAAGGTTGTATGCGGAGAGTGTGGTAAGGCTTTGCGTTATCGTAAAGCAAAAAATCCTTATTTTTATTGTAATGAACGTTATACGACAGGTGATGAGAAGTGTGTGAGCCAAGTCAATGTATTCTTTTTGGAACAGGTTCTTCTATCTGCTCTGCAAAAGGAAATTCGCAGACAGATGGAATTGGAAGAAGTGTGGAGTCAGTATCAGGAAGTACAAAAAGAGAAGTATCATGTGAAGAGGGATAAATTGCAAAAATCTCAAAAAGCTTTAGATGCTGTGGGCAAAGAACAGATCACACTTTATGAGAGATATGGAAAACGGGAAATCTCAAGGGAAGAATATATAGAGTTCAGAGAAGAATTGCAGAAAAAGGAAGATTTTATAAAAAGTGAAATCCAAGAGCAGGAGATGCGATTGGCAGAAGTGGAGACAGAGCTTCATGCAGAACTGCCGGATACGCATATCATTTGGAAAGAATGTAAGATCAATGAACTAAACCAAGAGGTGGTGGATACTTTTATAAAGAAGATAAATGTATGGGATGAACAGCATATGGAGATTATCTGGAACTTTAGTGATGGAAAAGAATAGCTATGGATAGCAGGAAAGAATGATAGGGAATAAAGCATGATGAAAAGCAAGTCTGAAAACGGCTTGCTTTTTGCTTTACAAGAAAGTTAATAGCTGTATAATTATGGATAAAGAAGAAAACAAGTCTGCAATTAAAAGAACAGGTAAAACTCAATAAATCATTATTAAGGAGAATTTATGAAGTGGAAAATAGACATGAAAGTAAAGGATTATATTCGTAATTGGAGCAATCAAGAAATTGATACAGAATATAAAGGAGTTACTGCAAATATAGAAATAAAAGATAATAACTGTAAATTAAAACTTGAAGGAGATGAGAATATTAAAAACGTATTTCAACTTCTTTGGGAATTGCTGTTTCTTTATGATGGATATTTTTATGAACCAACATCATATGAAATTGATGGGGTTAAAAAGGAATGTGAAGAGCTTATTACATTGCCTTTTTATAAAACTGATAAAAAGTGGTATTGTGCGGAATTATTAGGGAGAGGACAAAGAGACCTGTCATCAGAAGTATTAGAAAAATATGATAACTTCCGTAACACGAGTATTTCAGATAAAAAAATGACAAAATCAGTTGTGAATGCTTTTTACTATTTGAATTCAGAAAATTATGGAAAGATAAACGTAAATCATAGACTATCTTTATTATTGAATATTGCAGATGGTTTCATAATAAATGCTTATAAAGAGACAAATAATGTAAAAGGTAGTTATGATATATTTTTTAAGAAAACAGTAAATAGTCAGAAGTTACAACAAGGAATTTCTTTGCTTGGAATAGATGGAGAAAAATATAAGGGGTTATTATCTCAAGAAAGACATACATTTGATCATTATATATATTCAGAAAATAGTTTGGCTGCGTTAATTCATGACTCCGAAGATAAAATTACAGATTATGCAAATTGGTATTTTGTATATGTACTTGAACTTGTAATTAGAGTAAACTTTTTAAAAGTGTCTGGTGTTGTGTTAAATCAGGAAGCTGTGGATTACGCATTAGAGTCGATAAATGATTGGATTATATATGAAAATAATCTTGACAAAGACTGTATAACACATCGTTATCAGATGGCTCAAGAATTGAAACGAATGGGAATTACTATGAAATAGATATTTAGGTTATTAAATTTTATTCAAAAAAATGAAATGAGGTATGCAAGATGGCAAACAATAGAGATGATTTTTCCTTGGCTACGAAGGAGTTGCTTGCAAATCGAGTAGGCAGAAGATGTAGCAATCCGAAATGTCAAAAACTAACTTGTGCTGCAAATACTGATCCAGATAAAATTACAAATATTGGTGTAGCTGCCCATATTTGTGCCGCAGCAAAGGGTGGTCCAAGATATGATGAAAGTATGACACCAGAAGAACGAAAGTCTTCTGAGAATGGAATATGGCTATGCCAGTCTTGCTCAAAGTTAATAGATACAGATACCACTCGTTATTCAAAAGCAGTTCTTTTAGAGTGGAAAAAGGCTGCAGAATTATCAGCACTTTCAGAGATTGAAAAGATTTCGCCAATACAATCTATGGAAGAGGATAAAGCGATTATCAAATTCTTTGTTCAATGTTTTGATCGTCCAGCTTTTCAAGATGACATTTATCAGGAAGGTCGAATGGAGGATTTTGATAAAGCCATCGAAGATACTCTTATCGCATTGAATACAGGGGTTATGCGTACCAGGGATGGTGAGAAACTAAAACAAGCGGAAGGAAAATCGGCGATTCAAAATCCAATATGGCGTAAAAAACTCGATACAATTGCAGATATGCTTAATGATATCCGTAGACGATTAAAGGTGGCTGAAGCAGAGCATACATATACAAAATATGGTTCAGGACAGGATGCTTTTTATTGTTTTTCAGATAGAGAACTCGGTGAGTGGTTTAATCTTACAAGAGAAGAAATATTGAAAATCTTATCTTCTATTTGTAGGGAGGCTGGATTGCGTGAATTACATTTTCCTTGCAGAAGGTATAAATGGTAAAAGAGAAGGAGAGGGGTATAGTCATCATAGGCTATATCCCTCAAAATCATTTCTCTACTAACGTTTTATAAACTCTACTTGATTTGTTTGCATCTATTTATCAAAGCCTTTTGCGGATTTATAGCATTTATTTAACACCCAGCCGTTATTTTGAAGAAAAAGTGCTGAAATACCTGATAAAATCGTAAAAAAAGTGAAAGAAAATTGCCTGCAACTACTTGACACAAGAGGGACTTTCGCCACACCCGGATCTATCCGGCCGAGTAAAAGCGTTTCGAGACTGCGTCTATGGGAAAGAGACATTATATGATGATAGCGGACACGGGACGCATGTGGCGGGGATTCTGTGTGGAAGCGGTAGAATGTCGGGAGGCGTCTTTGCCGGTATGGCTCCGAAGGCAGAGCTTGTTGTTGTGAAGATGCTGGATCAAAAAGGGGAGGGAAGTATGGAACAAATGAGCGCGGCAGTTGATTGGGTTAAGTCAAACTGGAGGAAATACGGGATTCGAATCGTAAATATTTCTGTGGGCGCAAGAGTGGGCATACAAAAAGGAAAGGAAGAGGAAATTGTTAAAAAAGTGGAAGAATTGTGGGATGAAGGTCTCTTTGTCATTGCAGCGGCAGGAAACTACGGACCCAGACAAGGAACCATCACCATTCCGGGGACCAGTAGGAAAGTGATTACGACAGGAGCTCTGGCAGAAGAGAAGAGGGGATTTTATTGTTCCGGGGAAGGACCTACAGAAGCATGTGTTGTTAAGCCGGATGTGCTGGCTCCAGGCTGTAGGATCATTTCCTGCAACGGAGCATGGAAAAAGACCGGAAAGTTCTATACAATCAAAAGCGGGACGTCTATGGCGGCACCGGTCGTCTCCGGAGCAATGGCGCTTCTTTTATCTAAATACCCGGATATGAGCAATGTAGAAGCAAAATTAAAGCTTCGGTCAAGCAGCAGAAGGATTGAAACGACACAGGGCTGGGGACTTCTTCAGGTTGAGCAGCTTCTGGAGTAAAAAAGAAGAAAAAAATGAGGTGTCAAGAAAAAACACTTGACAATATGTAAAAGACCTAGTAAGATAACAAAGGTGATAAACATGAATGAAATATTAAAACAGGCGCTGTTGTATGATTTCTACGGTGAACTTCTCAATGAACACCAAAAAGAGATCTATGAGCAGTTTGTTTTAGAAGATCTGTCATTGAGCGAGATCGCGCAGGGAGCAGGGATCAGCCGGCAAGGTGTTCACGACCTTGTAAAGAGATGTCAGAAGACATTGGAAGGCTATGAAACGAAGCTTCATCTGGTAGAACGATTCCTGAGAATTAAGGAAGAAGTTCAGAATCTTGACCAGGTGCTTGACAGACAGAAGGATTCCGCCAAGCCGGAAAATGAGATGATACGAGAGATCCGCGAAATCGCGGACAGAATTATAGAGGAGTTATAGGATGGCATTTGATAGTCTGACAGAAAAACTTCAAAGTGTATTTAAGAACCTAAGAAGCAAGGGACGTCTCACCGAGAATGATGTAAAAGAAGCGTTAAAAGAGATTAAACGTGCGCTTCTGGCGGCAGACGTCAACTTCAAAGTGGTGAAAGATTTCATTAAGAATGTTCAGGAAAGAGCAATCGGTCAGGATGTGATGAACGGTCTCAATCCGGGACAGATGGTGATTAAGATCGTAAATGAAGAGTTAGTCAAACTTATGGGATCTGAGACCACAGAGATTAAGCTTCAGCCGGGCAGCGCTGTCACAGTAATTATGATGACAGGTCTCCAGGGTGCAGGTAAGACAACAACCACCGCAAAACTGGCGGGGAAATATAAATTAAAAGGCAAGAAACCGCTTCTTGTAGCCTGTGATGTATACCGTCCTGCAGCGATCAAGCAGCTGCAAGTTAACGGAGAAAAACAGGGCGTAGAAGTCTTTGCCATGGGTGAGAACCATAAGCCGGCGAACATTGCAAAAGCTGCTTTGGAGCACGCTCAGAAAAACGGTAATAATCTGGTCATTCTTGATACAGCCGGACGTCTTCATATTGATGAAGATATGATGGCAGAGCTTCAAGAGATCAAAGATACCATAACCGTCCATCAGACGATTCTTGTCATTGATGCGATGACCGGTCAGGATGCAGTAAATGTTGCAAAGGACTTTAATGAGAAGGTCGGTGTCGATGGTGTGATCGTTACAAAGCTGGATGGTGATACCAGGGGTGGTGCGGCATTGTCTGTTAAGGCGGTGACCGGAAAGCCGATTCTCTATGTAGGTATGGGAGAAAAGCTCTCAGATTTGGAACAGTTTTATCCGGATCGTATGGCTTCCCGTATTCTTGGCATGGGAGATGTACTGACATTGATCGAGAAAGCAGAAGCCCAGATTGATGAAGACAAAGCACGAGAGATGAATCAGAAGCTTAAGAAAGCCCAGTTTGACTTTGAAGATTATCTGGAAAGTGTCAAACAGATGAGAAATATGGGTGGACTTGGCAGTATTATGAGCATGCTTCCGGGACTTGGCGGCATGGGCGGTATGGGCAAAATGAAAGGGCTTGACGATGAGCAGACCGCCGAAGCTGAGAAGAGAATGGGACGCATTGAAGCAATGATCTACTCGATGACATTAGAAGAGAGAAGAAATCCAGATATTTTGAATCCATCAAGAAAACACAGAATCGCAAGAGGGGCTGGAGTCGACATCAGCGAAGTAAACCGAATGGTGAAGCAGTTCGCAGAAATGAAGAAAATGATGAAGACTTTTAGCAAAGGCGGCAAGAGAAACAAATTCCGTCTTCCGTTTTAAGATGGAATTCCTTATGGTATAAGGCGTGAAACCACGCATTATATAAATAACTTTAGAATGATACAAATGTGGAGGTGAAAGAACATGGCAGTAAAAATCAGATTAAGAAGAATGGGACAGAAGAAAGCTCCTTTCTATAGAATCGTTGTAGCAGATTCCAGATCACCAAGAGATGGAAGATTCATCGAGGAAATCGGAACATATGATCCGAACTGTGAGCCAAGCGCAATCTCTGTAAATGAGGAAGCAGCTAAAAAATGGTTAAACACAGGAGCACAGCCAACAGAGACAGTAAGCAAGATTTTCAAAGCAGCAGGCATTGAAAAATAAAAAAGTGCCCTGGAGGTGTGCAGTATGAAAGAATTGGTAGAAGTCATTACAAAAGCTTTGGTAGATGATCCGGAAAGCGTTGTTGTGACAGAGCGAGAGGAGAAGAAAGCGACCGTTCTGGAAGTACGTGTGGCAGATTCCGATATGGGAAAAGTCATTGGAAAACAGGGACGTATTGCAAAAGCTATCCGTTCTGTTGTAAAAGCAGCGGCATCTAAGGAAGACAAAAAAGTTATTGTTGACATTTTAGACTAATTTAGAAATGGAAGGACAGACAGCAGATATGGGGTCTGTCCTTATCGTTATCTTAGGGAGATATATATGGAAGACTTATTACAGGTTGGCGTGATCACGCAGCCGCATGGCGTGCGCGGGGAAGTGAAAGTATTTCCCACAACAGACGATGTAAAGCGTTTCAAGAAGCTTAAGAAAGTTCTTCTTGATACCGGGAAAGAGAAAATAGAACTGGAAGTGCAGAGCACGAAATTCTTTAAGCAGTTTGTAATTCTTAAATTCAAAGAATTTGACAATATTAATGAAATTGAAAAATATAGACGGTGTCCGCTCCTTGTGACGAGGGAAGATGCAGTGAAGCTGGAAGAAAATGAATACTTTATTGCGGATATGATCGGGATGGAAGTGTTCACAGAAGATGGCTCATCTTTTGGAATTTTAAAAGATGTGATTGAGACCGGGGCAAATGACGTGTATGTGATCGATAGTCACGCACATGAGGAGGTTCTGATTCCTGCAATCAAAGAATGCATCTTAGATGTAGATGTTGAAGGTCAAAAAATGGTGATTCATCTGATGGATGGTCTTGTGTAGAGGAGTAAGAAGATGCAGTTTTATATTATGACATTATTTCCGGAGATGGTCATGCAGGGACTCAGTACAAGCATTATCGGCCGGGCGGTAAATAAAGGGCTTTTGTCCATTGAAGCGGTCAACATCCGCGATTACGCCTTTAACAAGCATAACAGTGTGGACGATTATCCGTATGGCGGAGGAGCCGGAATGCTTATGCAGGCAGAACCGGTGTATCAGTGTTACAGGGCGCTGGAAGAGAAGATGAATAAAAAACCAAGAGTCGTCTACCTGTCTCCGCAGGGAAAAACTTTTAATCAGACGATGGCGGAAGAATTTGCACAGGAAGAGGAGCTGGTATTCCTCTGCGGTCACTATGAAGGGATTGACGAGAGAGTGCTTGAGGAGATTGTGACAGATTATGTATCCATTGGTGATTATGTATTGACAGGCGGAGAACTTCCTGCCATGATCATGGTAGATGCAATTTCAAGACTGGTGCCGGGGGTACTTCATAATGATGTGTCGGCGGAATTTGAAAGCTTTCAGGATAATCTGCTGGAATACCCGCAGTATTCAAGGCCGGAAATGTGGCACGAAAAAAAAGTGCCGGAAGTACTGATGTCCGGGCATCATGCCAATATTGAAAAATGGCGTCGGGAACAGTCTGTTATCCGCACGGCAAGAAATCGCCCCGATCTTCTTGAAAAGGCGGAGCTTACAGAAAAAGAAAGAGAGATCGCAGAAAAAATCCTTGCAAATTGCGACGATTTATGATATCATTTAACATGTTGTGAAGAAAAATAGATGGTCCTCTGGTACGAATGTATTAAGAACATCCAAGTAAACAAGGAGGTCACACACAATGAACGATATTATCAGAAATATTGAAGCAGAACAGTTAAAAGAGAACGCACCGGAGTTTCACGTTGGTGATACTGTAAAAGTTTACGGTAAGATCAAAGAGGGAAACCGCGAAAGAATTCAGATTTTCGAAGGTACAGTTCTTAAGAAACAGGGCGGAAGTACAAGAGCAACATTCACAGTTAGAAAAAATTCTAACGGAGTGGGCGTTGAGAAGACATGGCCGCTGCATTCTCCAAACGTAGAGAAGGTTGAAGTAGTAAGAAAAGGTAAAGTAAGAAGAGCGAAACTGAACTACTTAAGAAACCGCGTTGGTAAGAAAGCAAAAGTAAAAGAATTAGTAAAATAAGAAACAAGGTAAAAAGGACAAGTACATATGTGTATATTGTCCTTTTTCTGTTATAAGGGGATCTTATGAGAAGGAAGAGATTGAACTTTCGAAAAAAGAGAAAACATCGTAAGAAACGTATTCATTTGAAACAAATTTCTAAAATCGGTATGTGGATCTTTAAAATAGCGGTCGTATGCCTGCTGGCATTTGTATCAGTCTGGTATTTTGGGCAGAAGGTCAGTACCGTTGGTGATTCCATGAAGCCTATACTTCGAAATGGAGACGTAGTGCTTGTAAACCGTATTGTATATAATGCTTCCAGACCAAAGCGCGGCGATATCATCGTCTTTAAGCCAAAGGGAAATGAAAACAGCCATTATTATATTAAGCGGATCATCGGACTTCCGGGGGAAACCGTGGAAATTATAGAAAATCATGTATATATCAATGGTGAGAAGCTAAAAGAAGATTATAAAACAACCGATATAAATGACGTTGGCATTGTATCAGAGAAGATGCAGCTTGCGTCGGATGAGTATTTTGTACTTGGAGATGACAGAAAAAATAGTGAGGACAGCCGAAATGCAGACGTAGGAAATGTAAAACGGAGTTATATTTACGGAAAAGCATGGTTTATTGTGTCCCCGAAAAAAGATTTTGGATTTGTGAGGTAAAAAATATGCATTTTCAGTGGTATCCCGGTCATATGACAAAAGCAAAACGTATGATGCAGGAAAATATAAAATTGATCGATCTTGTGATCGAACTTGTAGATGCCCGTATTCCTTTGAGCAGCAGGAATCCGGACATTGATGAATTGGGTAAAAACAAAGCAAGACTGGTGCTTCTTAATAAAGCCGATCTTGCAGAAGACAAATGGAATGATGCGTGGACGGAATACTTTAAGAAAAAAGGATTCTCGGTGGTGAAAGTGAATTCCAGAAAAGGCGGCGGAATCAAGTCGATTCAGGGAGTTATACGGGAAGCCTGTGCAGAGAAGATTGAAAGAGACAGAAAAAGAGGAATCTTAAATCGTCCGGTGCGTGCCATGGTAGTCGGAATTCCGAATGTCGGGAAGTCCACGTTCATCAACGCTCTTGCGGGAAAAGCATGTGCGAAAACCGGAAATAAACCGGGAGTTACGAAAGGAAAGCAGTGGATCAGGTTAAATAAACAAGTAGAGCTTCTGGATACTCCGGGAATACTGTGGCCTAAATTCGAAGATCAGGAAGTCGGGCTCAAGCTTGCATTTATCGGTTCGATCAAAGATGAAGTTCTTCAGACAGAAGAACTGGCTGCAGAGCTGATTCATTTCTTAAGAACCGCATATCCGGAAGTGTTGGCGGATAAATATGATATAGAGATGGATGAAGACGATTATGTTGTATTAAACCATATCGCGAAAAGTCGGAACTGTATTGTAAGAGGCAATGAACTGGATACGGAGAAAGCGGCACTTCTTCTCCTTGATGATTTCCGAAACGGGAAGCTTGGAAGATTGACACTGGAATATCCGCAGGAAATATGATAGAATTAGAAAAATTTGAAAAGGGGAGAATATAAAATGGCGCGACGAAAGAAAAAAAACAGAGTCGGAAGTGTGATGCGGGAACTTCTGGGATGGCTTTTTTATATATTGATCATTATCGGACTTACCTATCTGATTATTACATATGTGGGTCAGAGAACAAGGGTCAGCGGTTCTTCTATGGAGACAACATTAAGTGACGGAGATAATCTGATCGTCGATAAATTGTCCTATAGATTTCAAGATCCAAAACGTTTTGATATTGTAGTATTTCCGTATAAATATGAAGAAAATACTTACTATATTAAACGAATCATCGGTCTGCCCGGCGATACAGTTCAAGTAAAGGACGGATATACTTATATCAACGGTGAACTGCTGGAAAGTGATATTTATGGTGCGGAAGTTATGATAGAAGCAGGAGCAGCCAGTGAGCCGATTACACTTGGTGAAGAGGAATATTTTGTGTTGGGAGATAATCGAAATCACAGTCTGGACAGCCGCGATCCGAGTGTCGGAATCTTAAAGAGAGAAGATCTGATCGGAAGAGCATGGGTACGTATTTATCCTTTCGATAAAATGGGAGTTATCAGGCATGAATAAGCGTGAAGAAGAAAGACTTAGAAAACAGCAGGAAAAATTGCAAAAAGAGTTGGAAAGACTGGAGACAATGCGGATTTATGAAAAAGAATACGCTTCTTGCAAGTATATCTGCGGAATCGATGAGGTGGGCAGAGGACCGCTTGCCGGTCCTGTTGTGGCAGGAGCAGTTGTTCTTCCGTCAGATGTACAAATTCTATATTTGAACGATTCCAAGAAGTTGTCGGAGAAGAAACGGGAACTTTTATATGATGAAATTATGGAGAAAGCATTGGCGGTTGGAATCGGGATGGCAGGTCCGGCAAGGATTGACGAGATCAATATTTTACAGGCAACCTATGAGGCAATGCGTGCGGCAATTAAGGAAGTGGAGAAAAAGCTCGGAACTAAGCCGGAGGTGCTTCTTAATGATGCTGTAACGATACCAGAGGTTTCTATCCGTCAGGTGCCGATTGTCAAGGGCGATGCAAAGAGTGTGTCCATTGCGGCGGCAAGTATTGTATCTAAGGTGACAAGAGACCGGATGATGGTTGAATATGACAAGGTTCTTCCGGAATATGATCTGGCAAGTAATAAAGGGTATGGCACAAAGGCGCATATTGCGGCACTAAAAGAACTTGGACCTACGCCGATCCACCGTGCCTCTTTTATTAAGAATTTTGTTTCCTAGGAAACATATGCAAAAGAAATAGTCGTCTGTTATGATACAGGAAAGCAGGTGCGTGGTTGAAAGAAAATCAGAGAGAAAAAGGCGCATATTGGGAGCAAAAAGCCGGTGCGTATTTGGAAAGCATAGGATATGAGATTTTAGAATATAATTTTCGCTGTCGTATGGGAGAAATAGATATTATAGCAAGGGACGGGGATTATCTGGTATTCTGTGAAGTGAAATACCGCGCCGGAACAGGGAAAGGCTATCCGGCGGAAGCAGTCGATTTTAAAAAGCAACGGGTAATTTCAAAATGCGCGCTTTATTATCTGACGAAGAAAGGAACTATGGAGCTGTCTTGCAGATTTGATGTGGTGAGTATATTAAATGACAAGATTCAGGTTATAAAAAATGCATTTGATTATACCGGAGTATAAGGAGATATTATGGGATTCGGATTAAAATACAAAAATGAAGAGACGGTTTTTGAAGAAAAAATCATGGAAGGAGTTCCACTTCTTACGTATCCCCTGTTGGAAAAGACAGAATTCGTGACGCATGGCTTCACGACGAGAATGGGCGGTGTAAGCGAAGGATATTGTTCGACAATGAATATCAGCACCACCAGAGGCGACGCACCGGAAGCCATTGAAGAGAACCGGAAAAGACTTGCCCGTGCATTGGGAGTGAAAGTAGAAGATTTTACTTATACACACCAGACACATACAACGAATGTTGCAGTAGTAAAAGAAGAAGACCGGGGAAAACGTTTCATGGAGACGGATGGTATGGTGACGAATGTGCCGGGGATCTGTCTGGTGACATTCTATGCGGATTGTGTGCCGTTATATTTTGTAGACCCTGTTCACAGGGCAATCGGATTGAGCCATTCGGGCTGGCGTGGAACCGTTGGGCGAATGGGACAGGTTACTTTGGAGAAAATGAAAGAAGTTTACGGTACAAGACCGGAGGAGGTCTATGCCGCAATTGGACCATCCATTTGTCAAGACTGTTATGAAGTAAGCGGTGATGTGATTGAGGAATTTCGGGAGAATTTTTCAGAGTCTGTCTGGCCGCAACTATTTTATGAAAAAGAAAACGGCAAATATCAACTGAATCTTTGGAGAGCAAATCAGCTTGTTTTGACAGAGGCAGGTGTTGCAGAACAAAAGATCGCAGTGACGAATCTGTGTACTCATTGTAATCCGGAAATCTTATTTTCTCACCGGAGTACAGGCGTAAAGAGAGGAAACTTGAGTGCGCTCTTAGCGATTAAAAGAGAGGAGAACAACTAGATGAATGAAACAACAGCAGCAGAAGAAGTGGTGGAGACAACCAAAAATGCAGTAGAAGAAATGAATCAATTTACTGCTTATTTACAGGAAAATATACCTAATATTATTGGGTTTGGAGTTAAAGTATTATTTGCAATTTTATTTTTCTTAGTAGGAAGAGCTGTTATTAAATGGATCAGAAAGATTGTAAGACATTCAATGGAACGTTCCAATGCGGATGTAGGAGTACGGCAGTTTGTAGATTCCGTTCTTAAAGTAGTTCTGTATTTTATCCTGCTATTCTCCATTGCGACGAAATTCGGGGTAGATGCAGCTTCTGTGGCGGCATTGATCGCATCCGGAGGTGTGGCAATCGGTCTTGCATTACAGGGAAGTCTGTCGAACTTTGCCGGAGGTGTGTTGATCCTGCTTTTGAAACCTTTTGAAGTGGGAGATTATATTATAGAGGATACAAACAAAAACGAGGGAACAGTGAAAGAGATTCAGATCTTTTATACAAAATTAAGCACCATCGACAATAAGACGATTGTAATTCCAAACGGAATACTTACAAATAATAGTTTGACCAATGCAACTGCAAAAGATGAGAGGCGTCTGGATCTGAAGGTAGATATTTCCTATGAGGCAAGCATCAAAGAGGCGAAAGCAGTCATTGAAACTATTCTGAAAAATGATGAAGCTGTTTTGCAGGATGAAGATATCAATGTGTTTGTGGATGCGCTTGGTGAAAGCTCCGTTGTATTAGGAGCGCGTGCTTGGACAAAGAATGAGGATTTCTGGTCGGCAAAATGGCGTATATTAGAAGAAATCAAAGAGCAGCTGGATGAACATCACATCTCGATTCCATATCAGCAGTTGATGGTTCATATGGCAGAAAGCATATCAAATTGCCGCAATTAATGGCCGATATTATTTAATCTGCAATTATGATAAGTATGACAATGTTGCGAATTATCGACTGGATCGGATTACAGATATAGAAATGTTATCAACACCGGTAAAAGCAATGAATAAAGTAAAAGGATTAGAAAATGGTCTTAATCTTCCCAAACACATGGCGGAGCATGTGTATATGTTTGCTGGGGAAAGTGCCACAGTAACATTCCGCGCTAAAAAATATTTGGTGAGTGAAATTATTGATTGGTTTGGAAAAGAAGTGAGATTTTCCGATGAGACAGAGGATGAGGTAACGGTTCGTGTGATGGTTAATCTGGAAGCAATGCGAAAATGGGCATTGCAGTATGCAGTACATGTAAAAGTATTAAGTCCGGGAAAACTGGTTGATATGGTGAAGGAAGATATAAAGAAAGCGAGGGAACAGTATGAGGAGGAAGAATGATGTGTAGAAATTTTGGATTTGGAGAATATGAGGGGTATGTAGGAAATAAGGAAGGGTTTAATGGGATTATATTTTATCTCAGAGAGCCAAATACGGAAGGAAAAAAGGTAAGAGACTTTTGGTTTCAACAGATTATCCTGAATAAGGAGAAGTATTATAATGAATTAGAGAAAACGAACTGCAAAAAGATTAAAGTAGATAAAATGATAGCATCAAAGTTTGAAAATAGATTTAGTGAAATGTTTAAACAGTTAGGAATGACAGATAAAACATTAAAGGATGTGGTATATTGTAATGTACATTCAGATTTTGGTGAAAAAGGTATTACTTATGAGTATACAGAGGCATTAAACTGTGCAACTCAAAAACTTGAAACAATTATAGGGAATATAGAAAAAGATGAACTGATTATTTTTACATGTAAAGATATTTTTGATGAACTTTGTGGTCCGTGTTCGTGGAAAATTGAAAAAATATATGATAATGGTCTGAAGTATAATAAGAGAAAAGATAATATGCATTACTTTTGCCATATAATCAATGGTAAAAAAATAACAGTTTATGAAATATTACACCCATCAAGAAGTCCAAGACTTCAAAATAGATAAATTGATTGAGAATGAATTGTTTGTTAATATTTCACATTCATTGAGAAGAGTTTTGTGGAAACATAGATAGTGAGAATAAAAAACAAATTGACAAATTTTAGTATCTTTGAAAGTTTGTATAAATAATAAAGGGAGAGGATGTTAGATACTATTGAATATGAAAGACAGGAGCTTGAAATATTATATCAAAAACTAACAGGTGAAATGTATGAAGCAGTGTGTTTGCTGGAAGCCAAGTATTATGGGGGTAGTGTATGGAGTGATGCATAATGGGTTATGTTTTTGAAGTTCCCGTTGGATGCTCAAACATAGTAAGCGCTAAATATTAGGGCGATCCCAAACGACCACCTAACAAAAATTACCCCAGCTCTTGCGAGGTGGAGTAATTCACTATAATTCACATGCGAGTTTTTAAAGATTGGAGTTTTTCACTCCACGGTGCCAATTCAGAAAGCTGCTCGTCAGACCAGCTTTGATTTGGGCATTTATCTAAAATATATTTCAGATACTCGTAAATGTTCAGGTCATGTGCTTTTGCCATCTCTACCATTGTATAAACAACTGCGCTGGCATTCGCACCATCAACAGAACTGCTGAACAGCCAATTCTTCCGGTCTACCGTGAACGGACGGATCGCATTTTCGCTCAGATTGTTTGTGAAACTGCAACGGCCATCTTCAAGATAGGTTTCGGCTGTGGTGCGCCGGTTCTTTACGTAAATGACTGCTTTTTCCATTCTGGATCCTTTTATTGGATGCTGAGCGTCAAGCCACGACCAAAAAGCCTCGAGGATCGGTTTTTCCTTCTCGAGACGGAGTTCTTTCCGTTTTTTACTTTATAGGAAAGTTCGACTTTCGTCGAACTTTTGAATGAAAATAGCCCGCACAAA